>Ga0315295_10000099_pt1 | contig 71041 bp, 71 predicted proteins | sample YL17G14_0_MG_FD_204453 | JGI IMG/M metagenome (GOLD analysis project Ga0315295, IMG submission 204453) | Sediment microbial communities from Yellowstone Lake, YNP, Wyoming, USA - YL17G14_0 | ecosystem: Environmental > Aquatic > Freshwater > Lake > Sediment | place: USA: Wyoming | collected... | reverse complement strand
TTGGGTTGGCTCTCGATAGGTTTAAGGGTAAGCTCCGTGAAGAGCAAGAGGTTGAGGCCCTTGTAGCGGATATGGCAATACAAATCTTTGGCATGGAATGTACCCTTTTGCGGGCACTAAAAAATATTGAAAAGTCAGGGGAAACCGAAGCTCGACTGCATAGTATAATTGCTTCTTTATATATAAGAGATACCTTCCCGAAGGTTGTTTTACTGGCAAGACAGGTAGCAGCAGCTTCAACTGATGAGGAAGAACTGGATACCTGGTTATCGATAATGAGAAAACATGATCGATTTAAGGATATCAATCTGATCCCCTTACGACAAGAAATTGCAGACACGGTGATATCCATTGCTCGTTATCCTTTTGCGCAGGTATAATTTTTTTAAGATCGCCTTTTCTTTAACCGAATTAAAAGTTCTTATAGCTAAAAAAGGAGGTGGAGCTATGTTTGAAGTATTAATGACAGAAGAGCAAAAGAAACTGCGGGAGGAAGTGAGAGATCTAGTCAAGAGCTTCCCCAGGCAACTTATCTTGGACATGGATGCCGACAAGACCAAGTTTCCAAAGGAGTTCCTTCAGGAGGCGGGTCGCCGGAACCTGCTGGGGTTGCGGTTCCCTATTAAGTGGGGCGGCCGCGGTTTGACATGGAACGAAGAACTGATCGCCTTGGAGGAGATCGGGATGATGGGTATACAGTTTTTCTGCCAGTACGGTTTGGTGTCCATTGTCGGGGAAATTCTTAATAAATACGGAACAAATGATCAAAGAAAGAGATACCTCAAACCGACCTTAGCCGGTCAGATGTTCTGTGCGGAGGCTTTGACCGAACCTCGTGGAGGGAGTGATTTTTACGGATCTACGAGCACTGCTCGCCGTGAAGGGGATTTCTATATTCTCAATGGACATAAGCGGTTCGTGGTGGGTGCCGAAGGTGCAGACTACTTTACCGTATACGCCAAGACAAATCCTGAAGCAGAATTCAAAGAATCGTTGAGTCTGTTGATCGTGGAACGAGGGGAAGGGGTTGAGGTGAAGCACATCTATGGCTTGATGGGGGCCCGGGGTAACGGAACAGGACGCATACTCTTTAAGGACGTGCGTGTACCAGCGCATAACCTGGTTGGTGAAGAGAATGGGGCGACCAAAATTTTCTGGGAGATGATGATCCCCGAAAGGCTGATTTCAGGTATTGCAAGCGCTCGTGCCTTTCTGGCCATTGCTTCCCGTTATGCCAACCGCCGCAAGGCCTTCGGGCAGACGATCCGAAACTTCCAGGGCGTCAATTTCAAAATCGCCGACTGTATTACCAAACTGGATGCGGTCACGGCCTTCGGCCACACTGTTGCCAAAATCGTGCAGGAAGAGCTAGGCACACCTGGGTATCGTCGCCGCTTAGTCTCCGAGGTTAAAAAGTTCTCCACTCAAGTTCAGTGGGAGGTCCTGAACGATTGCATGCAGATTCTGGGCGGCATTGGTTACACCAACGTTTTTCCCATAGAACGGGAGATGCGCGGCGCCCGGTTGGCAGCCATCTGGACCGGTACGAACGAGATTCAGAGTATGATCATCCAGCAAGAGTATTTCAAAGAACTGCTTTCCAAAGGGATCGAAGGTAGGGACATTTCTGCTGATGTGCCTTTAACCGAGGAAGAGTTAGCTGAGGAGATCATTTATGAGTAGGAGACTACAGTGATGGAAACACTCAAGACTTCTCCAAAGGTTTGGGAGGATATTTGTGACAGATTAAGGAGTCTTGAAAACTTATATTTAGAACATTCGGCTAAGATTCATGGAATATAAAAAGGTTTTAGAGATTAAGGATCTGCGACTTAGCTTTGGGGGTCTTTCAGTCCTGGCAGGTGTATCACTTCAGGCGAGTGATAAAAAGATCTTGGCAGTTATTGGACCCAATGGAGCAGGGAAGACTTGCCTCCTCAACTGTATTAATGGGTTTTATCGACCACAGGGAGGAGAAATCTTTTTTCATGGCAAGGCGATCCATTCTATGAAAGCCCACGCCATCGCTAAATTAGGGATCTCTCGAACCTTTCAGAACATTGAGCTCTACACGGGGCTGAATGTCTTGGAGAACCTAATGGCCGCCCGCCATATCCATATGAAACGGGGTGCCTTGCCCGGGTTCTTCTTCTTCGGTCCAGCCCGGCGAGAAGAAATCCGGCACCGGGAAGCGGTGGAGGATGTTATTGATTTCCTCCACTTGGAACCCGTAAGGGACCAGATAGTAGGTCGACTTCCTTATGGGGTGCGAAAGCGGGTCGAGCTGGGACGCGCATTAGCCATGGATCCAACCCTCCTTCTACTGGATGAACCCATGGCCGGGATGAATGTGGAGGAAAAGGAAGATATGGCTCGATTCATCCTGGATGTATTAGAATTGCGAGGGATTTCCATTATAATCGTTGAACATGACATGGAGGTGATCATGGATATCGCTCAAACTATCGTGGTTTTCGACTTCGGGGTCAAGATTGCAGAGGGTCCGCCATTGGAAGTCATGAAAGACCCAAAAGTCGTTGAAGCCTATATAGGAGAGTGAACCGTGAATCTGCACCATTACGAATCCGCACTAGATACATTGCCCAAGCTACTCAGATCCAAGGCACAACGGTACGGTGACAGTAGGATAGCTATGCGGGTCAAAGACCGGGGGATCTGGAAGCCGATCACCTGGAAGACTTACTTCGAGAGTGTCAGAGACCTCTGTCTCGGGATGGTGAAATTGGGGTTGAAGCGGGGAGACAAGGTCTCCATCATAGGGGAAAACAAGCCCGAGTGGTTCACGGCTGAAATGGCGGCTCAATGCGCGGGAGCAGTAGCCGTAGGCATATTCACGGATTGCACCCCACCGGAGGTTAAATATTTCATAGAGCAGTCTGATTCCAAATTCTTAGTAGCCCACGATCAGGAGCAGGTGGACAAGATCCTGGAGATCAGGGAAGCTCTCCCCCTCTTGAAGAAAATCATCTATTGGGATCCTAAAGGGCTGTGGAATTATAAGGATCCAGACCTTCTCTCCATGGAGGAAGTCATGGAAGCGGGTCGTCATCAGGGGCAGAAATATCCCGGACTCTTCGACGAAATGATTGACCAAGGTACTGCGAGAGACGAAGACATTGTAGTTATCTGCTATACCTCGGGTACTACCGGCGAGCCCAAGGCTGCCATGTTAAGCTCCAAATATCTGGTAGACATGAACCGGGAGTGGAGCAAACGCGATGGCTGGGACCAGGAAGGGCTTCAATACGTGTCGTTTATCTCACTATCCTGGGGTGCCGAACAGAATTTGGGGCTTTCTGGCAACCTCGCGGCTGACGTGTGCGTGAATTTTCCGGAGGAAGCCGAAACTGTCCAAGAAAATATCCGAGAGATCGCCCCAGAGTTACTTTTCTTTGGTGCCCGTCTCTGGGAAAACATCAATCGGACTGTCCAGGCCCGGATGATGGACTCAACTCGCCTTCGCCGTTGGATTTATAATCGGTGTTTGCATGTCGGACTCATGATAGCAGACAAGAAGATTGAAAAAGGATCAGTGAGTCTCTGGTTGCGCTTCCTGGGCTGGTTAATCCATCAAGCGGTCTTCCGAGCCCTGAAGGAACGGTTGGGACTTTCCAGGTTGAAGGTTGCCTATTCTGCGGGAGGCGCACTTAGCCCGGATATTATTCGCTTTTTCTTGGCCATTGGAGTAGAGATCCGGCTTTTCTACGGGGCTACCGAGATAGGGATTCTCACTAGCCCTTTAAAAGGTGAAATCCATCCGGAAACATCAGGAAAACCTATGCCTTGGGTCGAGATAAAGATTTCAGAAAATGGAGAAATCCTGGCAAGAAGCAAGTACGGTTATTCAGGTTATTATAAAGAACCCGACGCAACGGCCAGAAAAATAAAGGATGGGTTTTACTGTACCGGTGACTTTGGATACATAAACGAGGAAGGGCATCTGATTGTGATCGACCGCATGGATGATCTTAAACCCCTTGCGGGGGGCCGTAAGTTCTCCCCCCAGTACACAGAAACTCGACTTCGCTTCAGCCCATATATTAAAGATCTAATGGTGGTGGGAGGTGAGCAGCGGGACTTTGTTACGGGTATCATCGATATCGACTTCGATAATGCTAGCCGATTTGCCGAGGCCCGAAACATTCCGTACACGACCTTTGCAGACCTGTCCCAGAAACCTCAAATCATCAACCTAATCTTGCAGGAGATCCGTAAGATAAACCGAACACTGCCGGAGCACGCCCGCGTGCAACGCTTTGTGAATCTTCCCAAACCGTTCGATGTGGATGAGGCAGAACTGACTCGGACTAGAAAACTCCGGCGAAGTTATGTGGAAGATCGTTATAGGTATTTGATAGAGGGACTTTACAGCAATCAGGAAGAGATTGCCGTCGAGACTACCGTCACCTACAGAGATGGTCGGGAGGCAGTCCTTCGTAATTCCATTCAGATCATCAACGTAAATTGAAAACAGACCCATGAATCTATTTCTCAAGCTGTTTATTGGAGGTATCATAGAGGGGGGGCTTTATGCCATGGTGGCCGTTTCAGTGGTCTTAGTGTACAAGTCCACCCATGTAGTGAGCTTAGCCCATGGGCAGATTATGGCCTTCGGGGCATTGATCTTGTATTTTGCCTTTGTAGTCATTAACCTCCCTTTTGTGCTGGCAGTGGGTGTAGCGTTGGTATGCGCTGTAGTTATAGGATGGCTCATTGAACGTTTCGCCATGCGGCCATTGATCGGTGAATCCGAATTGACGGCCTTTCTAAACACCTTTGCCGTCTACCTGATGATGGACGGACTTTTTCAGTTAAGTTGCAAGGGCTCAACCTTTTCCTTTTTCCACCTTCTTCCACATGACATGTTTTCCGTGTTTGAAGTGCCTTTTCCAATCACACAACTTGTGAGCTTTGGTATTTCTATTCTCGTTTTTGTAGGCCTAGCCCTTTTCTTTCAGTACACCAAGATGGGGCTAGAGATGAGGGCCACGGCAGAGGATCACCAGTTAGCGCAGTGCACTGGGATCTCTGTACAGCGGATCTTCTCGTCAATCTGGGGCATTTCAGGATTGGTGGCTGCTATTGCGGGAATAGCCTTGGCCATGGTAATAGGAATCACCCCTTTCCTTCCATATATTGTTATTAAAGGCCTCGTTGTGGCCCTGGTGGGTGGATTAGAATCCATGCCAGGTGCGATATTGGGAGGACTTATCCTGGGAGTTCTGGAAAATGTAAGTGCAGGCTATTTAGACCCATTTTTGGGAGGGGGTGTTAAAGAAGTGGCAGCCTATGTGTTGGTGTTGTTCATCCTCTTGATAAAACCATATGGGCTCTTCGGCCTCAGACGAATAGAAAGGATATGACATGTGGAGACCTTCCGGCACCATTGATGAGACCTATGAGCAAAATATCGCTATTGTTCGGACACGAAGGCACTGGGGAACATTGATTATCGCCCTATCAGCTCTATTCCTTTTACCTATCTGGGGATCATACTATCTGGTAAGCTTAATCAATAACCTGAGTATCACCATAATCGCAGTTCTTGGACTGCAAATCGTCACCGGTTACTGTGGTCAGACCTCCTTCGGACAGGCTGCCTTCATGGGCGTGGGGGCCTTCGCATCATGTGTCTTGGTTATGAAAGGGGGATTTTCCTTTTGGTTGGCAATGCCCGTGGCCGGGCTCATCTCGGGAGTCTGCGGCCTGGTGGGTGGAGCTCCATCACTTCGCATCAAGGGGTTGTACCTAGCTGTGGCGACGTTCGCTATTCATTTCCTTATCATGTGGCTTATTTTCCACTTGGACTTCTTAGGAGGGCCAAGAGGTCTTTCAGTGACACCTCCTAAAATCGGGTCCTTCTACTTTGATACCGAGGAGCGTATGTTCTACATTATCATTACTGTAATGCTTTTGATGACCTATGGGGCTCGTAATATTGTGCGTACCCGCATAGGGAGAGCGTTTGTGGCTGTCCGAGACAACGACCTAGCCGCTCAGGTCATGGGTTACAATATTTTTTATTACAAGATGCTATCCTTTTTCATCGCGTGCTTTTATGCGGGAGTGGCTGGCTCCCTCTGGGCCCATTTAATAAAGGTAGTATATGCTGAGCAGTTCACTTTAATGAATAGTATTTATTACATAGGCATGGTGATCGTGGGGGGATTGGGTAGCATTCCCGGGGTGTTTTTCGGTGTTCTCTTCATCCGAATTATAGATGAGCTGATGATTTTTGCGTCCCCAGTTCTATCGAAGACTTTTCCGTGGATGGGCCAAGCACCTGCTGCAGCACTTAGTTTGACAACTTTCGGAGCTGTCATAGCCCTTTTCCTGATTCTTGAGCCAAGGGGTTTGGCGCACAGGTGGGAGATCATCAAGGCATCTACCCGGCTTTATCCTTTTGCCAGATAGGAGGTGATTGATTTAAAGACGGAAGTGTGATCAGTTTTCGAGAAGCGTCTGCTTTTTTATGTATTGAATCGTCTTATTCATTCAAAATAAAAAAAGTGGGAGGTTATTATGAGAATTCGATGGACGGTGTTAACACTTGCATTGATTCTTCTAGTGGGGAACTTGGATGGTACGGATGTTCAGGCTCAAGAAAAGGAAGTCACATTTCTTGAGTTGGGGGATTATACGGGTCCTGCCTCAGCAATGTGCAATCCTATGCAGGCTGCTACTGCAGATTACTTCAAATACCTTAATGATAAGGGCGGGGTTAATGGGGTGAAAGTGAAATACATTCCTATGGATGCACGATACGAGATTGCGCGAGCATTATCAGCTTATAACCGGTACAAACGGGATTCCAAGGTCTTGGTAGTGAACTGTATGGGTTCGTCAATAGGAAAAGCGGTCGGAGCCGTAAGTAGGGAGGACAATCAAGTGGTGTTAACTCCAGCAGATGGGCACTCCCATGCACTAAGAAGCAATGTTTTTGCTTGGGGGGCTGCCTGGGCGGACGCCTTTGCTGCGGTCTTGGATTGGTGTTTAACGGATTGGAAGGCCAAGGGAAAAACAGGAAAGCCCCTCATCGGTTATATGAGCTATAACAATGCTTATGGACAGGATGCCCTATGCGGTGGGGTTGAATATGCAGAAAAGTTAGGCCTTAAGCTCCTTCCCCCGGAGTTCTTTCCACCGGATAGTTTGAAGCATGATGTTTACTTAACCCGGCTCGCCGACCAAGGGGCAAACTATGTGTTTATAGGGGGGTCAGACCCAACCCCGAGCAATGTAGTGCGTGGTGCCGCTGACCTTGGACTCACCAAAAAGATTACTTTCGTTACTGACATGTATGGGACTACTGCCATAGGGGTCAAACTCTATCCGGACGCCTTGGAGGGGACAATCCATGTTGCTTACCAGATAAAAGGGGAGGAAGCATATAATAACCCTTTCATAAGAGAGTTCTGGAACAAGTATCAAAAACAACCAATAAATAAGATGGTTGAGGCTTATGGCACTGGGCTGGCGTGGTCCAGGACGTTTGAGTTTGCACTCAGGGACGCCCTTCAGCGGGTGGGTTATGACAAACTTACGCGCGGAGAAATGTTAGAATCCTACACGCGCCAAACAGGGCTTAGCATGTTGGGAGTTCAAGGTTCTTGCGCTTACAGCAAGACTTCACGGGCTGCCTGTGATGAAGTAAGGTTCTATAAAGTCACCGGGGGTAAGATTTTGCCCGTCAGTGATTGGAAAAAGGTTCCAGATGCTGTGTCACTTCACAAGTGGTTATAACCTGAACGTGATTAAATCGGGAGAGAGGAGGAATGATTATGATGAAGAGTTATCGACGGAATGCTTTATTAGCAGTGGTTTTTTTTCTCCTATGGCTATTAGGATTCGCGACAGTAGGCTATTCTCAAGGAGCCAAAGCCCAGGTGATACCGGGGAAATTCTACGTGGCTCCGTCATTAATTAAAAATCCCATACAGTTTGAGGGATCTGGTTTCGTCTCCAAAGAGATGGTGGTTGTGGAAATGGTCCTCCCGCAAGGGGTGAAGATCAAAGGAGTAAAACAGGGAGAAGATGCAGTAGGTCTGGCTTATGCAACAGCGGATGTGGAGGGAAACTTCAAGACTGCCATGCAACCACTCGCCACATTGAGTTGGTTCTTCCAGGTGGGATGGACAGTTAACGGGGCACCCGATTTTAAGGAAGCCACATTGCTCACTCCGGGTAAATATGAAATCCGTGCTGTGGGGATGGCCTCAGGAACCATTGCAAAGACCGCCATGGAAGTGGTCGCACCTCCTCCCGAGGAGAAAAAGTAGTCACACAGGGAGATGTTGGTAATGCTAGAACTCAAGAACATCGAGGTCATCTATAGCGATGTAATTCTGGTCCTTAAGGGGGTTTCCCTAAAGGTCCCGAGAGGAGACATCGTTGCCCTTCTGGGGGCCAATGGTGCAGGAAAGACCACTGTACTAAAGGCAATCTCCGGAGCCCTTAAAACGGAACTAGGCAAGGTCACAGATGGGAGCATAGAGTTTGACGGGACATGTATCGAGCATATGAATCCCGAAGAGGTAGTCGGTCTGGGTATCGTGCAGGTTTTAGAAGGTCGGCGACTGTTCGAGCATCTGAGCGTTAAAGAAAACTTGCTCGTGGGCGGATGTCAGAGAAAAAGCGAGAGAGATGTTCGTGAAGAGATGGCTAAGATATATAACTATTTCCCTATACTGCTCAAATTACAAGGGCGGACGAGCGGGTACCTTTCGGGTGGCGAGCGGCAGATGTTAGTCATGGGCCGGGCTTTAATGGCAAGACCCAAAACCATGCTTTTGGACGAACCATCAATGGGGCTCAGCCCTATTATGGTTAAGGAGATCTTCAAAATCATTGGACAGATCAACGACCAAGAAGACGTATCGATCCTGCTGGTGGAGCAAAACGCCAAGGTCGCTTTAGGGCTGTCGAAACATGGCTACGTTATGGAAAACGGCAGAATTGTATTGGATGGACCTTCAAAGATTCTATTGGAAAACGAGGATATTAAGGAATTCTACCTGGGGCTTAGTGGGAAGGGGCACCGCAAAAGCTATCAGAATGTGAAACATTACAGACGAAGGAAACGATGGCTTTCTTAGCCATCTCCATGAATAGTATCAAATAGTTATACAGAAAACAGAACTGAAACGCTTTCTGATGCTGATCTTGTGTTTAAGAGATGTAAACGACTATAAGCGTAGAAAGCGATGGTTGTAGAGGGAACATGAAAGAAGCGTTAGGACATATTAAATTGATAGATCTTTGCCGTTCCTATCCCCCAGCCTTTGCCTCGGCCATCATGGCGGATTTCGGAGCGGACGTGATCAAGATAGACGTGCCGGGCTTTTCTTTTCCGTTGCCCTTGTTGCAGGGACCTGAGTCTTGGGCGTTTTGGTTCGTCAACAAAAATAAACGCGCCCTATCATTGAATCTCAAATAGGAGGGAGCCCCCCGTTTGATCGGAGCTTTGGATTTTCATTAAGTTACCAATTTAGATTTACTATTTCGAGATTTAGGATGTCATTCTTGATTGTTGCTGTCAGTCCCTTTAGAATAACGCTCAGCTCGATGCTCTAGGATTTATTGATAAAATTCTCTCAAGCTGAGAAGAGCATCCAGTTGACTAAAAATGACTTGCACAATGTACTATTACTCTGTCCTATTAGATCGGGTTTACCGTGTGTCTTGTAAAAAACAATGTTTTCCCATTTCAAAGAAATTTTTAATCAACTTTCCCTAAAACCGTTTTTGGGCAATAGTGTTAACTTATATAATTTTGGAATTATGGCCTACTCCTGATTCGCTCAAAACTCGAATACGCTTTCATTTTGGTTCCACGACACTTTAGGTGCATAAATGGATATAATGGATATAATAGCTCAGTTAATAGTAAGCGGCATTGCAGTAGGAGGAGTATATGCTCTTATTGCAATGGGCTTCGTCTTAATTTATAAAGCCACGAGCATCATTAATTTCGCCACAGGCGAATTCATGATGATTGGTGCTTATATATGTCTCACTCTACTTACCTACCTAAAAATACATTTTGCAGTAATCTTTGTCTTTACTCTCATCTTTGCCTTCATCCTTGGGGTGATCATTGAGCGCATCATCCTGAGGCCCCTTATCGGCGAACCCATAATCTCTATCATCATGGTGACCATCGGGTTGTCTGGCATCCTGAGGGGCATCGTGGAAATGATCATGACAGCGGAATTCCGTTCTTTCCCTGATATTCTCCCTACTAAACCCTGGGATATTGGTCTTGCAATTGTCCCATCTACATCCTTATGGGGATTCGGGTTTGCCATTATTTGTGTCATCATATTCACCTTAATCTTTAAATACACGCGATTGGGAATTGCCATGAGGGCCAATGCATCGGATCAGCAGGTCGCTCAATCCATGGGCATTAACGCTAAGGTAGTCTTTGCTCTTTCGTGGAGCTTTGCAGCGTGCGCGGCTGCAATTGGGGGGATCGTCATTGGGAATATTAGCGGAATCCACCCCAACCTGGGATTATCGGGCCTAAAGGTCCTCCCGGTTGTCATTCTCGGTGGCCTGGACAGCATAGGAGGAGCCATCCTGGGTGGATTTATTATCGGCATTCTTGAAAACCTTGCAGGTGGATTCGTTGATCCAATACTCCCCGGATTCAAGGAAATCGCTCCATTTATCTTTCTGGTGTTCGTCCTGATGGTTAGGCCCCAAGGGCTTTTAGGAAAAAAGAGAGTTGAACGGGTCTAGTGAGATTGAAAACTCTACACTAGAATCGATTAAGAAATAGCCACAAGTTATCAAAACTTATGAACATCAGTGAGTTCAGACTCATCTGACCTAAGAGTTGTATTGAAGTTTGAATTCCGAATTTCAATATTGTTATGAATTTGGAATTTCAGATTTCGTATTTCTGACATCGAAGTATTGATTAAGATCATTCTTGGCTTAAAGGAAATAAGGCTTTCCGTTTGATTCAGGGGGCTTTCGAATGCGCTACGGTGATTTTAAAGATACTTATAATAAGGATGAAGCCATCTTTCAGTCGCTCTTTGTGAAGTTCTGGCTCAGTCTTTTTATAGTATTTCTCTTTATATTTCCTTTCTTCGTCAACGAGTATATCCTTTACATAGCCAATTTGATTGGCATTTCAATCATCGGTGCTCATGGTCTCAATCTTCTCACTGGATTTACAGGTCAGATCTCCTTGGGCCATGCAGTCTTCATCGGAGTGGGGGCCTACACATCAGCAATCCTTATTACGAAGGTGGGCATCTCATTTTGGTGGACCGTTCCCATGGCAGGTTTAGTGTCGGCCTTTGCGGGTGTAATCATAGGGATTCCCTCCCTCCGAATAAAGGGGCTTTATCTCGCCATTTCCACTCTTGCGGCCCAGTTCATCTTAGAGTACATCTTTAAAAACTGGGTCGTCATGACTGGAGGAATTCGTGGTATCAATGTTCCAAGTCCTGAACTCTTTGGATTTCGGTTCGACACAGAGCGTAGGTTCTATTTCATTATCCTGTTCTTCGTTATCCTCAGTACCTTGTATGCCCGAAACCTTATTCGGATGCGAGTAGGTCGTGCCTTTATCGCCATAAGGGACCATGACATAGCTGCAGAACTCATTGGTATCAACCTCTTTAAATACAAGCTTCTGTCATTTGCCATCAGCTCGTTTTATGCAGGGGTTGCAGGATGTCTCTGGGGCAGCCTCATGAATATTGTCACTCCGTACCACTTCCCCCTATCCCGCTCTATTGAATATATGGCAATGGTGATTGTAGGGGGTATGGGAAACATCTTAGGGTCCATATTTGGAGCTATTTTCATGGTTTTGGTGCCAGAGATGCTCAAGATTGGCACGAATCCCATAAAGAACATAGCCGTTTTCCAGCATATTTTCGGGCCTTTGAGGGAAACAGTATTTGGGGCTTTGATCGTCTTATTTCTAGTCTTTGAGCCTAGAGGTATTGCAGAAATCTGGCGTCGCATCAAGGTATTCTTTCTGATGTGGCCTTTTTCTTATTGAAACTATCTGCTGGTTGTAAACATAAAACCATTGCATTTGCCTCAACCAGTTGCGAATAGTTGGGTGACAACTGGTTGTAATCCCAATGTGGAGAAGGGGGGGGATAAGGAAAGATTTTGTTGGCCGTTTTTTATGTATCCTTATATCAGAAACTGGCCCTAGTTGGGGCACTAAAACAAAGGAGGGAATAGCGATGAAAAGAAATGCCTCTATTCTGTTGTCATTGTGCACTTTTTGGTTCCTTTCTATTGCAATCATATCTCAGCCAGTAATTGCTGAGGATGTAATCAAGATCGGGGCTGCCCAGAACATCACTGGACCTTTGGCCTTTGCTGGAACGAAGATCCACGAGGGTCTCTGGGATTACATCAAATTTACCAATGAGAAAGGAGGAGTCAGAGGGAAGAAACTCGAATACATCTATGAAGATTCGGGGAACAAAGTGGACGAGTCCGTAGCCATCTTCAAACGGATCATGGCCAAAGATAATCCCTTGCTCTATTTTGGGGACAGCACAGGTGCCGGGAAAGCCCTCGCCCCATTGATCAGGGAGAGATACAATGTCTTCTACGGAACCGCCTCTTTTTCGAGCGAACTGGCCGATCCGGAGAAAAACCCTCATATCTTCATCATGGGTCCTACATATAGCGATATGTTTGGAGTTATTCTCAAGCATATAGCCCAGGCAAAACCTGGTGCAAAGGTGGGCTTTTTTTACAGCGACTCGGAGTTTGGAAAGGACCCTATCCCATTTGGAATGAAGTTAGCAAAAGAGCTCGGTCTTGAGGTGGTGGTTGACCTGATTGGAAAATCAGGAGATATCGATATGACACCCGCGGTTATTGAGCTTAAGAGAAAAAAACCAGATTATCTCCTCCTGCAAGGGTTTGTCGTCTCCCCCATTCCCGCTCTGCTCAAAGGATGTAGAGATATGGGTGTCAAGCTGATTCCCATGGCCACGGTATATGGGATGGCTGAGATGGTGCTCGAGCAACTGGGCCCCTTGGCTGAAGGCTACTGCGGCGCAATGCCTTACACCTACCACTGGTATGATGTCCCTGCCATTAGGGAGATGAAGGCCTTCAGTACAAAGCACAACCTTGGGCAAAGATATCAAAACAACTCCTATAGCCAGGGGTGGTTTTCGGGAATGATATTTGTGGAGTGTATCAATCGGGCAATCAAGGCTGGAAAATTGGATAGGGACGGTCTTCTTGAGGCACTGAAATCAATAAAAAACTGGGATGCTGGCGGCCTGACAGCTCCCGTAACCTACAAGAACAACAAAATCCCTGTGGCCAAGATCTGGAGGGCCAACGTTCAAAAGAAAGTCTTTGAGCCCGTATCCGATTGGATCTATGTGGATTGATTCTTTAGCACTTAATTGAAAAATATAGGGGAGGAAGTCGCTCGGCTTAGTTCGCGGCAACCTTTAAGGGTTTCAAACAAGGGAGCGAAAGCGTTCCCCACCCATCTATATCTCCAATATATGAATAAGGAGGACAAGTTCCTTATGGCAAAGGATACTTTGCCAGCCATATTGAGGGAAAATGCCCTGAAATATGGTGACAAAAAAGTGGCCATTCGAGAGAAGGAATTTGGCATTTGGCAATCCATCACCTGGAAGGGCTATTATGAAAATGTGAGGGATTTTGCTCTTGGGCTTCACTGCATGGGCTTCAAGTGTGGTGATAAACTCTCTTACATCGGAGATAACAGGCCCGAGGGGCTATACTCTGAACTGGCTGTTCAGTCCCTTGGAGGCTCCTTTGTAGGGATCTACCCTGACAGTCATCCGGAACAGGTTGAGTTTATTATCAATCATTCGGATTCTACCTTTGTGGTCTCTGGTGACCAGGAGCAAGTGGATAAGTTCTTAGAAATAAAGGATAGATGCCCCAAAGTGGTTAAGCTTATTGTGATTGATCCTAAGGGGATGAGGCACTATGACGATTCCATCCTCATCTACTTTAAGGATATCCAGAAAATAGGCCTCGATCTGGGTGTAAAAGAGCTAAATCTTTTTGATGAGATGATCGATAATGTATCGCCCGATGATCTGGGTATGATCAACTACACATCAGGGACAACAGGACTTCCAAAAGGAAGCATGATCACCCAACAAAATATGGTAAGTGCGGTCAAGATTCTTGATAGGGTGGATACCGCCTTTGATAACTTCGAATATGTCTCCTTTCTACCACTTACCTGGATGGGGGAACAGGGATTCAGTGTTTACTGGCAGCTATACAAGGCCTTTACGGTGAACTTTCCAGAAAAGGTGGAAACGGTCCAGGAAAATATCCGGGAAATTGGTCCACACATCCTAGTGGCCCCCCCTAGGATCTGGGAAAATATGTGTTCTGAAATTCAAGTAAAGATACAGGATGCGGCTTGGATTAAGAGACTGGCATACCGAATCTTTTCGTTTGTGGGCTATAAGATGGCCGATTTCAAACTGGGGGGAAAAGAGCCACATTTAGGTTGGAAAATCCTAAACTGGATCGCTTATTACATGCTCTTTAGGTCAATTAAGAACTATTTTGGCTTGACACGCGTTCATTATGTCTATACAGGAGGTGCGCCCCTCGGCCCCGAAATCTTCAAGATGTTTATGGCCTTGAATGTCAATATCAAACAGGTCTATGGGATGACCGAACAGACATTCGCTTCCATCATGCACCGGGGCGATGATATCCGTCTGGACACAGTTGGCAAACCCCTGCCGGGTATAGAATTCAAAGTCTCTGATACAGGTGAACTGCTGGCCAAAGGTCCAACCATTTTCAAGGGATACTACAAGAATCCTGGAGCAACTGAAAAGGCCCTTCGGGATGGTTGGCTCCATACGGGAGACGCTGGCGTCATTGATGACGATGGACAAATCATTATCATCGATCGGATGTCCGATGTGATGAAGCTGGGGGACGGCAGCAAATTCTCCCCTCAGCTTATCGAAAATAAGTTGAGGTTTAGCCCTTACATTATGGATGCGGTGATCGTTGGGGAGGAGAGACCCTATATTGCGGCCATGATCGCTATCGACATGGAAAATGTAGGCAAGTGGGCAGAAAATAAGCAGATTCCTTACACGACGTTTACGGACCTTTCGCAGAAAGAGGAGATCTACGAGCTTGTAGCAGAGGAAGTGGCCAAGACGAATAAGTCTTTGCCTAAGGTGGCAAGGGTCAAGAGATTCGTCCTTCTGTACAAAGCACTAGATGCAGACGACGATGAGTTAACCAGGACAAAAAAGATGAGGAGGAAATTTGTCACCGAGAGATATAAGGAGTTAATTACCGCACTTTATGGAGAACAGGATGAGTTAGAAGTAGAAACGGATATCCGTTACAAGGATGGTAGGAAATTCCGCATGAAAACCCGAGTGAAGATCAAAGAAGTGAAACAGGAGTAAAACCGAGAAATGGGAAATCAGGACGATTATCAGCTCAGAGTAGAAAACATGCACCTAAGCTTCGGGGGCCTTGTTGCCCTAAGGGATGTGAGCTTCAGAATCAAAAAAGGCGAAATCTATAGTATCATCGGGCCGAATGGGGCTGGCAAGACCAGTCTCCTTAACAGTATCAATCGTTTCTATCATCCAGAAAAAGGAAAAATCTTCTTTGAGAATCAGGAGATCACCCGCCTCAAGGCCCATAAGGTCGCCGCATTGGGGATTGCACGCACCTTTCAGAATTTGGCACTCTTCCACCATATGACTGTCTTGGACAATATTAAGCTGGGAGGTCATGTACATCTGAAATCTGGTTTTCTGTCAGGTGGCATATATTACGGAAAGTGCCGAAATGAAGAGATGATCTCCAGAAAACATATAGAAAAAGAGATAATTGATCTGCTGGAGATCGAACACCTTAGGAAAAAGTTGGTTCACACGCTGCCCTACGGCCTCCAGAAGCGAGTGGAAATGGCTAGGGCCCTGGCTATCAGGCCCAAGATCCTCCTCCTCGATGAACCGGCAACCGGCATGAACCTGGAAGAGACCGAGGACATAGCAAGATTTATCCTGGACATCAACCAAGAATGGAAAACCACCATTATCTTGATCGAACACGATATGGGCGTGGTGATGGATATCTCCGATCGGATCGGTGTTTTGGATTTTGGTGAGAAGATTGCAGAAGGGCCCCCGGAGGATATCAGGCGCAACAAGCAAGTCATCAAGGCCTATTTAGGAGATGAAGACCTTACCTATTCGCGACTAGAGGCCTGAAAATACAGTTGCGATTTACTGGATACAAGATAACTGGATATAAACCATGGAACCATTACTGCTTGTCAATAATATTGAAGTGATCTATCACAATGTGATTCTGGTCTTAAAAGGGATGTCCCTCCAGGTCCAGGAAGGCCAGATTGTGACCATTCTCGGTAATAATGGTGCAGGCAAAACAACCACGCTCAAGGCCATTTCAGGGCTCTTGAAATCAGAAAACGGTGAGGTGACAGACGGGCAGATTCACTTTATAGATCAAAGGATCGACAGGAAATACCCGGAACAGATCGTGCGGATGGGGATCTTCCAAGTGATGGAGGGTAGACGGGTCTTTGAGGACATGACCGTGGAGGAGAACCTCATTGCAGGAGGGCACACGAATAAAAGCGGAAGGATTTTGAAGCAGGACATGAAGACAGTCTATAACTATTTTCCAAGACTTTTCGACCGAAAGAAGGTCCTGGCTGGTTACATTAGCGGCGGTGAACAACAGATGCTGGTCATCGGGAGGGGCTTAATGGCCTCGCCCAAATTGATTCTCCTGGATGAACCCTCCATGGGTCTCGCCCCCATCCTGGTCTCTGAGATCTTTAAGATCCTAAAGCGGATTAACAAGGATGAGAGCGTAAGCATCCTCTTGGTGGAGCAGAATGCCCGTTTGGCCTTGAGCATTGCGAGTCATGGTTATGTCATGGAAAAAGGCCGAGTCGTCATGGATGGCCCAGCGGAGAAATTGCAAGAGAATCCAGATATTAAAGAATTTTATCTTGGTCTGAATGAATTGGGTACCAAGAAAAGCTACCGGGATGTAAAGCACTATAAGCGTAGAAAGCGATGGTTGTAGAGTATGGTATTTCCTCGCAGATTAAGAATCTAAAAATATCGGCGCCTTTTTACGTATCATTCCAGGTCCCTTTGCTTGCAGCCCATGGGGCCGGCGTCTCTTGCCGGCGAAGGTCCGGCTGCAGGAATCAACATAACCCACCGGCTGGATTCCCCCTTCTCAGAGAAGGAAGACGCGCTTGGCCGAAGGCTCGATTACAGTAGTTATTTCTTCCATTGGTGTCAAAGAGCTTTGAAGGAGGGCGACATGAAAGAAGCATTGAAACATATTAAAGTGATCGATCTTTGCCGTTCCTATCCCCCGGCCTTTGCTTCGGCCATCATGGCGGATTTCGGAGCGGACGTGATCAAGATAGACGTGCCGGGCTTTTCTTTTCCCCTGCCCATGTTGCAGGGACCTGAGTCTTTGGCGTTCTGGTTCCTCGACAGAAATAAACGCGCCCTATCATTGAAGCTCAAATCGGAAAAGGGCAGGGAGATTTTTTTCCAGCTCGCTCGGCAGTCCGATGTCATTATCGAAAATTCAAAGCCAGGAACTATGGACACACTGGGCATAGGCTATTCAACCATCAAGGAGATAAATCCGAGGATTGTTTACTGCTCTGTAAGCGGATACGGGCAAGACGGACCATACAGCCAGCTGCCCGGCCACGACTCCAACTATTTGAGCATCGCCGGAGCGCTCAGCCTGTTGGGAGAAAAAGACGGGCCGCCCATTATCCCTAGCAACATCATCGGCGATATGGCCGGTGCGGGCATGCATTCCCTGGCTGCCGTTCTGATCGCCCTGATGGCCAGAGAGAACACTGGACAGGGGCAGTTTATAGATGTTTCCTACACGGATGGGGTCTTCTCTCTTCTTGCAGTTCAGACCGCTCTTTATCTCCTCACCGGGATTCCGCCCAGGCGAGGGGAACACTTGCTCACCGGCTCCGAACCTTTCTTCTCCAACTACAGGACAAAAGACGGTCAGTATTTCAATATTGCCTGTATCGAACCCTGGCTGTGGGAGAACCTGTGTAATGCCTTGGGTTGTGAGGAGTTTATCCCCTATCAGTGGACTTTGGACAAGAAGAAAAAGGAAGAGATGTTCTCTTTCTTTGAAAAGACCTTTCTAACAAAAACTAGAGACGAGTGGTGGGAGTGGGTCAAAGGCAAAGACATTGCTGCCGCACCGGTACTTCATTTAGAAGAAGCCTTTGACGATCCGCAGATCGTTCATCGCCTGATGATTCAGGAAGTCGAACACCCGACCTTAGGGAAAATCAAGCAGCTCGGCACGCCCTTTAAGCTTTCGGAGACTCCAGCCAGGCATAAAAGGTTTAGCCCGACCCCAGGTCAGCACACGGATGAGATCCTTAGAGAACTGGGCTACGAAGATCAGGATATCAAAGACTTCAAGGAAAGAGGTGCCGTAGGAGGTTGAAAATACGGCCAAAGATTATTTCTTTAATGAAAAACACCAGATGTTCCGGGAAAAGGTCAATCGGCTTGTCCAGAGAAGAGGATCACTCCTCAAATCGACCAAAGGGAGAAACAGAGATGCTACGACAAGGCCATCTTTAAGATAATTTGGGGTCTGGGGCTCCTGGGTCTGTAATATCCCCAAAAATAAGGAGGACAGGGCTCGACATAAAGATCTCGTGTATGGAAATTTAGCCTATAAACCCCATAATGTTTGTCCGACGTGGAAATATTCTATAGATCCTAATAGCGAGGGGCTGTATTTGCGGGGCCAGGTGCGGGCATGGCAAAACGTATCACCAGTGCTGGAGAGGTGGTTGACTCATTCATAGATGGCTATCAGTCAATCATCGAGAGGGTGAAGGTAAAAGAACAAATTGCTGTCAAAAGAAAAAATCACCATACAATTCTTTTAAAAAAACAAGAAAGGGGGTAGTTTCTATGGATTTCAACTTGACTGAGGGACAGAGGATGTTTCAGAACTTGGCGAGGGATTTTGCTGAAAGGACAGTGCGTCCCCGGGCTAAAGAAATTGACCGCACAAGCGAATGGCCTGCTGACATTGTGGCAGGTCTAGCTAAAATAGGTTTGCTAGGCCTCCCCTATCCAGAGCAATACAGCGGCCTTGGCGCTGATTACATGAGCTTTGTGCTTGCAGTGGAACAGCTATCGAGAGTATCCATGGTAACTGGAGGCATATTGGCTATAGCTACGGCCAGCGAGGAGGCTCTCTTCCGACACGGTAATGAAGAACTGAAGAAAAAATACTTGAGCCCATTATGTAAGGGCGAATACTTGTGCATTTTAGCGTTCACCGAATCTACGACAGGCAGTGATCCCAGAGCAATAAGGTCAGTAGCAAAGCAAGATGGGAGCGATTATTTAATCTCCGGTGAAAAGAATTTTGCTTCCGTGGCCCCAGGTTCTGAGATTGCCCTCATTTTTGCAAAAGATGAGACTGAAAAAGTTAGCGCCTTCATTGTTCCCGTGAAATCCAAGGGATTCACGATAAGAAAACATTGGGAAACAATGGGGCTGCGCGGCTCAGGTACGTGCCCTATATTCCTTGACAGTGTGAGAATTCCTGCCGAGAATTTGGTCGGTCAAAAGGGCAATGGCCCAAATATCCTTATGGATGCGATCAATTTAGGACAACTCGGTGTCTGTGCTGAAGGAGTCGGGGTCGCTCAAGCTGCACTGGAGCTCTCTGTAAACTATGCCAAAGAACGAATTGTTTATGGGAAGCCGATGAGTAACCTGCCTACCGCTCAGTGGGAACTATCGGAAATGGCTACTCGGATTCAAGCTGCCCGTTTATTAACCTATGAGACCGCTTTTGTAAAAGACCAAAATAAAAGCATACGCAAGGAAGTCGCTATGGCTAAATTATTTTCTTCGGAGACAGCTGTATACTGTACCAACCTTGGCATGCAGATTCATGGCTCCTACGGATATACCAAGGATTTTGACATTGAACGCTTCTACAGAGATGCCAAAATAACAGAGATTTATGAAGCTGTTTCTGAGATACAACGGATGATTATTGCTCAACATATTACACGATAGTTTTTTTTACGGGTGGAGGCAAGACAAAACCACGGAGATACGAACTGAAAGGATCATCTTACAACTTCAAGAAAAACTCGAATATGGTTCTATACCGGCACAGAGGAGATGTAAACTGGGCGCAAAAGAAAGGGCCCTGTGAGTCCAACTCTTGAAAGGTATCTGTATATTCCTGCCTACCTAATCTTATATGTCTCTTTGATAGCTGCACTGAGCATCTTTGTTTACAGGACACACCGGCTGTATCGTTTTTTAAGTCTTGGGAAAAAGGAAAACAGGCTCGATCATATGTGGTTTGAAGAAAATGTGGGGAAAAGAATAAATGTTATGCGTACTCAAGATGTTGTTGAGACGCAGGCCGATTTTGTAACAGCAGCTTGTCCTTACTGCCTACAGATGGTTGAGGAAGGACTAAGGAAGAGCCGTCAACAGGGATCTATCATTGGTTATGGATATTTCCGAGCTAATGCATAAGGCAATTTAGGGGGAAGGATGCCATGAATTTCATTGTTTGTGTCAAACAGGTGCCAGACCCAGAAATACCACCTGGAAGATTTAAGCTTGACCTTGAAGCCAAGCGAGTTATTTTCCCCGAAGGAATTCGCTCGGTTATTAGTCCTTACGATGAACGGGCTGTTGAGTTAGCACTGAGGCTTAAAGAAAAATACGGTGGTAAGATCACAGTACTGACCCTTGGCAGCACTGCCTCAATGGGTGTGGTTAAACACGGACTCTCAATGGGTGCTGACGACGGGATCCTTCTCGTTGACCCAGCGTTTGAGGATTCAGATAGTTTCGGGACAGCCCATATCCTCACCAAGGCAATAGAGAAAATAGGAAACTATGACTTGATATTATGCGGACGCCAGGCCGCTGACTGGGATGAGGGTATAGTCGGTCCAATAATTGCAGAAAATCTCAGACTACCTTTGGTAACCTTGGTTGAATCAATAGAAATCGCTGAGAAGAAGCTGAAAGTAAAACGGGTAACGCTCGATGGCTACCAGGTATTTGAAACCACCGTACCATCTATGGTTACTGTCAGCCACGAGGTCGGTCGACCACGCTTACCCTCTGGATGGGGGATTATATCAGCTACGAGAAAACAAGTTCCAGTATGGAATGCCAAAGACATCGGTGCTGACCCGTCTCAGCTCGGCTTAAAGGCAGCACGGAGGAAATTGATCAAGCTCTTCATCCCGGACCGAGAAAGGAAATGTGAACTGATAGAAGGGGAGACCCCTGTTGAAGCAGCGACCAAACTGGCTGTGAAGTTACGGGAGGTCGGAGTAATATAGACCTAACCTTTAAGAGCTAGCCAGATTCCTCCGAAAGCTTTATCTTACATTTCATTTGAGTTTTCAAGCTTTTCAGGTAACTGATACCTGGACAACCATAACGGAGATAAAAATGGGAGCATATGGCGGGTTATTAGTCTGTGGAGAATTTATAGACGGAAAAGTTACAACGACTACCCGAGAATTAATGAATGCGGCCAGGAGACTAAGTGATGAGTTGAAACAACCACTGAACACTGTGCTGATCGGTAAGCATCTCCAAGAAGCAGCTGGAGAAGTCATCGCCCTTGGTGCCCAAAAGGTCTATCTCGTTAACGGCCCATTGTTTGCTGAGTCTCATCCCGACCTCCATGTAGCTATAGTGACTGAGGTTTGCCAGCGAATAATGCCTTCCATAATCCTTCTCAGTCATACTGAAATGGGACGTGATGTCGCTCCCAGGCTTGCAGCCAGATTGAGAACAACCGTCACTGTGGACTGCATTGATCTGGCCATAGACCCGGAGACAGAGAGACTGCTACAATCAAAACCCGTCTATGGCGGTAATGCCATAGCTGTATGGGTGTCTGAGTCACATGTTCCTCAGGTAGTGACTCTGAGGCCGAAAGTAGTAACGCCAGCTGAGCCAGATACTTCTAGAAAGGGCGAAATTGCATCATTGGACATTACTCTAGATGAGTCAATGATCAGGAGCAAACGAACGGAGACGGTGAAGGAAGAGGTTAAAGGCCTGAAGCTTGAGGATGCAAAAGTCGTCGTAGCAGGAGGAGGAGGTATTGGTGGTAGCGACGGCTTCAAGATCTTAGATGAACTTGCTAAAGTGCTTGGAGGTGCTATTGGGGCAAGCAGAGTTCCCTGTGACGAGGGCTGGATACCAGGAAACCTTTTGATCGGTCAGACTGGCCAAGTATTAAACCCTGACCTATATGTAGCTGTTGGTATTTCTGGATCACCGCAGCACATGTCAGGATGTTCAAGTTCAAAGTACATCATCGCTATAAATAGGGACCCCGACGCTCACATATTCAAAGAAGCAAATTTTGGGGTGGTGGGGGATTATGCGGAGGTAATCCCGCCATTGATTGAAAAATGTAAGACCTTGCCGAAATAATAGACGTGTCAGGTGTCAACGGGCGCACGACAGTCAGCTCGCTTACCTTTATCTCACGGCAGCATGTGCTATAGCAGGGCGTGAAGAGGAGGGACACGCCGCAGCTATTATATGTACTATAAGTATAGCAAGGAAGCGGGGTCTCGGTGCGAGAGCAGTTACCGTTGCTGCGACTGCCATAAGAACCATGCAATATGGGGATATTGGGATTCGGATTCCATATATTTCAGCGGCCTCCCAGCCTACAGCACCGGATTATAGTGAATTCATAGTCGCGGTTAAGGCGGCTTACGAAAAGGCTGGAATTGGTCCTAAGGACGTCGACTTCATAGAACTCCAAGATAATAGCGTCTGGCAAAAATTAGAGATGATAGAGCTTTTTGGTTTATGCAAACCCAGTGAAGCAGACCGGTTGTTGGATCATGGCGGATTGGACATCGGAGGTAAACTACCAGTTAACCCAAGTGGAGGCTTCCAATCCTTTGGTGAGGCTACGACTGCCATGGGCGTTTGGCACGTTTTTGAACTAACCCGTCAACTCCGTTGCGAAGCCGGACCTAATCAAGTAAAAGGAGCAAAGGTAGGGTTGAGCCAAACCCTAGGATTAGGGGGCAATGGTGCCGCGTTCATATTCAAGCGGTAACCCAAACCGTTAGAGCCACCTATTGTTGAGGTGCTTCGAGAGAGCACACGGGGCGACCCATATCCCCTGCAGAGTTGACCTATCCGTAACGAAGAGTCGCTGATTCAAGGAGGAAATTCATGAAATTCGAAAATCTCTCGTTAGAAAAAAAGGAGTCTATCGCTACAATTATTTTAAACCGTCCTGGGAGTCTAAATGCTCTCAACATACCCCTTGCGGGGGAACTTTTGGATGCAATGGAAGACTGCGGTCACGATGATAATACGCGGGTTGTAGTTCTAAAAGGTGCAGGGAGAGCCTTTTGCGGAGGTGGGGATATCAAGGGGATGAAAGATTCATTGATGGAAGATCCATCTTTGTTTCTAAAAAGGCTTACTCGACTCGCCCATGGTGTCATATTGGCTATTAGGGAGTTAAAAAAACCTGTCATTGCAGAAGTTCAAGGAATGGCAAGCGGCGCGGGATTTAGCCTGACCCTTGCAAGCGATTTCGTTGTGACCTCGAAGGACGCACAATTCAATATGGCTTACACCAATATCGGGCTCAGCCCGGACCTAGGGAGCAGTTTTATTCTCCCCAGGCTGATTGGGCTCCAAAGGGCAAATGAACTCTTCTTTACCGGCCGAATGATCGACGCTGAAGAGGGGTTAAGATTGGGGTTCATTAACCGCGTTGTTCCCGGCGATAAACTCGATGAAGCTACTATGGAGTTAGCCACGCAATTGGCCCAAAGACCGCCGTTGGCTCTCGAAACGACAAAGGCTTTGGTGAACCAGAGCCTCTTTCGGGGATTGGAAGCACAATTGGAGGCGGAAAGGACGAAGATCAGCGAAAGCGGAGCCACGGAAGACTTCAAGGAAGGACTGAATGCATTTTTCGAAAAGAGACGTCCCTCATTTCGTGGGAAGTAGGTAACAATTTATGTTGAGGAATCATATAAGAAAGGAGTCATACGAATGATTGGCAAAAAGATTATGAATATTGTTCTATGAAATCTGTCGCTTGGCCCATGATATTTCTGGAGCCCTTCTGGCAACGCTCCCTTTCGAAAAGGATTACCGCCATCCTACATTGGGCAAATATGTCGATAAATACCTCAAAGGCATTGCTGGTATGCTGACAAAGCATCGGATGCGCATCTTTCCCCTCATCGAATCGATGACTGGAGGAACGGCGGCGGTCGAGGCGATGCAGGGAGCAGGTTCGCGCCAGACGCAGCGCGTCTTTATGTTCCGCGAGGCCAATCTTCCTTACAAGGTTAAACTAGCCAAAAAGTTGCTGGGATCAAAGAATAAGTGAGCGGAGGTCTTTATGGAAAAGGAATACGTGGACTATCAGAATGAAAACGGACTTGCTGTTGTGACCATCGACAACCAGCCAGCCCTGAATGCATTGAACGGTTCGGTGCTCACCCAACTCGACAAAATCTTCGATGGTCTGGCGAAGAATGCGGAAGTCAAGGGCGTGATCATCACGGGGGCAGGAGAGAAATCATTCGTTGCCGGAGCAGATATTTCTGAATTCACTTAGATCAGAGGAGGTGGAAGGAGGATGCAGTCGAAAACTCTGGAAATGAGGAAAAAATTCGGGTCATGGATATGATGAAATTATTAGTGGAGGCTATTGAATAGATGAGACTCAATGGAGTGAAGGAAATTCTTAATGCGGATGTGATTTCAGGTAATCATGATTTGGAGAAAGAAATAAAGTGCGCCTTTGCAGCCGAACTTCTTAGTGATGTCCTCACCTTATCTCAAGAAGGAGCCCTCTTAATCACAGGATTCACTCATCCCCAGGTTGTTTATGCGGCAGATGCGGCCAATTTGTGCGCTATCCTCTTTGTCAGAGGAAAATGGCCCAACGAAGCAACCCAACAACTGGCAATCCGGAAAAAGATACCCCTTCTGAGCACATCTTATACGATGTTTGAAACCTGCGGTCTCTTATACGAATATGGTTTGAAGAATGTGCCATAAATTTTGAGGATGGAAAGGACGGAAAATAATATACTCCTCCATAAGAAGTTTTATATTGAAGCTGGTTTTTCAAATGAAACTCCCTGGACTGAAGTCCAGGGTTTCTTGGTGGCCCCCCGGCTTCGCCGGATTACCTACGCTTCGCTCCGGGCACCATTCATCCCCGAGTTTAAAAGCTCGGGGTTTTCTGGAAGATTTGATAAAATTATTTCCAGAATTCTAATTGCAACCTTTGAAGCTGTGATGATTGTCATCTCTCCCAAATGGAAGGCTAAAGCCTTCCCTATCTATTTTTTGTGTGAAGTCGCGGGAAAGGAGGAAATTGAATGAACATTATTGTCTGTATCAAAAGGGTCCCAGAAACAGCTGACGCAGATGTCTCCATCGGCAAATCAGGAAAGGACATCGATAAAAGTGGGCTCGCATTCGATCTGAACGAGTGGGACAGCTATGCGATTGAAGAGGCCATCCTGCTCAAGGAGAAATTGGGCGGAACCGTAACGGTCCTTTCTATCGGGGGAGAAGATTCGAACGAATCCCTCAGAAAATGTTTAGCCATGGGGGCAGAGGATGCCATCCGGTTGACCGATCCTGCTTTTGAAGGGTCAGATGGTTTTGTCACGGCAAAGATTTTAGCAGAGGCGATTCGAAAAATCCCTTATGACCTCATCCTCACAGGCACTCAAGCCGAAGACGACGGATATGGGCAGGTGGGGGTGGTCTTGGCCGCACTGCTTGGAATCCCTCATGCCGCTTTGGTCAACCGCCTGGAAGTCCAAGATAAAAAGATAAAGGTCCATCGAGAATTGGAAGGGGGATTAGAGGAAGTGTTTGAAATCGATCTCCCCGCCGTTCTTACCATCCAAACAGGAATCAATGAACCCCGATACGTCTCCATCATGGGCATCCGAAAGGTAGCCAAAAAAGAGATTAATACCTTTGGGGCTTCAGATCTCAATCTGAAGGCTGAGGACGTGGGTCCCTCCGGGTCAGATATCCAGCTGGAAAAGATCTTCCTTCCTCCGGCCGGTGAAGGAGCCGAGATGTTGGAGGGGAAACCTGAAGAGATTGCGCTCAAGGTTTTTGATATCCTGAAAGATAAAGGAGGGCTTGTCTGATGAAAGAGATCATCGTCCTTGCAGAACATCGACGTGGAGAATTGAGGGATGTGACATGGGAGATGCTTTCCAAAAGTAGACAATTGGCAGAAAGCATCGGTTTAGAGATCGGAGTCGCCCTTTTGGGCAAGGGAGTGGGCCAAATAGCCGAGGCCCTTAAACCGAAAGCCCACAGAGTCTATCTTATCGAGGATGAGAGACTCGAGTTTTACAACTCTGAGACCTATGAAAAAGTACTTACCCAGCTAATCACAGAGAGGAAACCTTTGCTAACCCTGGTCGGACATACAGCCATGGGTATGGACTTCGCGCCTGGCTTGGCAGCTCATTTAAAGATGCCTCTGGCTACGGATTGCATTGGAATCGATGCAGCAGGAGAAGCCTTTTCCCTGACTCGCCAACTCTATGGAGGAAAAGTGAATGCGAGGGTTTCCTTTTTAAAGAAAGGGCCGTACATGGTAACCGTTCGTTCTGGGGCCTTTCCTGTAATAGAAAAAGAAGCTCTTCCGGGTGAATTGGTGAAGCTTCCTTCACCCCTGACCGATGAAGGTCTGGCCAAGCGTTTCCTCCAGTATGTGGAAGCTGCTGTAGGAGAAGTTGATATTACACAGGCTGATATCTTGGTTTCTATAGGAAGAGGAATTAAAGAAGCCGAAAATATTCCGATGGTCAAAGAATTTGCTGATGCCATAGGAGGAACCCTCTCTTGCTCCAGGCCCGTAGTAGATAAGAAGTGGTTGCCCAAGGACCGCCAAGTGGGGACCTCTGGCAAGACAGTGAAACCCAAAGTCTACATTGCCATCGGTATAAGCGGAGCTTTCCAGCATGTGGCAGGGATGAAAGGGGCCGGGACGGTCATTGCGATTAATAAAGACCCGAAAGCTCCGATCTTCAGCGCAGCGACCTACGGGATTGTGGCAGACTTATTCAAAATCGTTCCCGTCCTCAAGGATAAAGTCAAAGAACTGAAAAAGAGTTAGGAGTTCCCCTCACCCCATCATTCCCATAGATTGTGATCTGGGAGAGCAGGGACCTCACATTGGAGCGAGCCGGATCTGAGTATGGGTCTTTATATTCAAGCTGGTATTTTCTGACACCAGGACTTCGTTTGTCATGACTTTGTCATTACTTCAATGTTAGAGAGCCTTTTCCGGGTCCACATCTTGAACCCTCCCTGGTAGTTGTAAATGGGGTCTGGCCGGTTTGAAGACTCAAGATTGAAAAGAACCCGATGATTGTGCGGAAGGCCTCCGCTTACTGACCATTATATTTTATCTCCTGAAGATAGATCTGGTAGGTCACTCACTGACCTTCTATCTGTTCCTCATCTTTCCAATAAACAAGTTCCATATAGTTTGTTCTCGGATCTTCCACCCGGTCCATGCACCACCGGAAAGTATCATTTTTGACGGCAGGGGCTCGAACTTTACCGATTCTTGAATCAACCGATGTTGGCAGTCCAAGTTCGCGACCTTCGGCAGGCCTTTAAAGAATTTCAGCGAATAGTAGACATTAAAGCCTTACTAAATACTATAGATGATCTTTGCGATAAGTTTGGAACGGAACAAGTAAAAAGCGGCAATGGTAAGCCTGCACCAGTCAGGAAACTCAATCGCGAGGATCTACGGTTAATCTGTTTTGACATAGTTACCAGTGGATGAATCACTGAGTGGTTTATCAGATGACTATCGGCTTATCATTCTGGAGGAAAAATTAGGTTTGTTGGTAGGAATCAGTTAGCCTCTAATGGAAATTAGAATACAAGGAGTGAGGCCAACAAGCTCCTTGAATATAGTAGCCGCACTGCCGTTCCAACAAACCACCGCACCGCTTCAGAACTCCCTCCTTATATAGAGAAGCAATTTAAACCTCACTCTCGTTACATTTTGTGTGTCGCAACCCCTCTCATCAATGGGTTTTGTTGATTTCCTAAGTGTGGGGGAATGAGTTAATGTGTTCTCCCTGACAAGATAGAGACCTATGATGGAAGCAAATAACCAATTACCTCGACGAACTCTTGCTGTTGATCAATTTACGGATGGACCGATGGCCATCGAGAAGAGCGTTGGCTTTATCCTTAAAGAGATGGAAGAAGGGTTCCATGTTGATGTCCACGCATTGATGAATCTCAAACGAAGTTGTGAATCGACCCTGATCAGTCTAAGGAACGAGATACAAAGCAAATTAGGAAATGCCGTCAGGGTTAATTCAAACAAGGAACTTGGGGATCTGCTTTATCACGTCTTTGACTTACCTTCGTTGAGGAGGACCCCGACCGGAAAGCCTTCCGTTACTATCGATGTGTTAGAAAGGCTTTACGATTCTTACTCTGATGCCTATCCTTTCTTGAGATCATTGATCGAACTTAAGAAAGTCCAGACCCTAATTAAGCCAGCCAAAACGATCTCCAAGAAACTGGACCTGCAAGGCAGGATTCATCCCGAGTTTAACCATTCAACTTGTCCCACTGGCAGGATTTATTCATTCATTCAGAACCTACCCAAGGAGGTCAGGAAGGTTCTGATCCCAGATGAGGAAGGGAACCTCTTTATAGAACTTGACTGGTCTCAACAAGAATTGAGGATTCTTGGTGCTCTCTCCCAGGAGCCCATTTTTCTTGATTGCTTTGCCAGAAACCAAGACCTCCATAAGAAAGTAATCTCGGAGATGTTTCACAAACCCATCTCAGAAGTAACACGTGAAGAAAGAAAGGTGGGAAAGACAATAAATTATGCTCTCATTTTTGGCCAAGAGGCACCAGGCCTTTCGTGGAAGTTAAATATACCTTCGAAGAAAGCACAGGAACTGATTGACCAGTATTTCTCTTCATTGCCGATGATCCAGAAATTCAAGGACGAGTCAAGGGAGAAGTTTTTGAACACAAGCTATGCAGAGACAGCCTTGGGACGAAAAACCAAGCTGGATCTTATCGGGCCGAAAAAGGAGAGGGAGCTCAGACGAGGATTCAACCACATAATGCAAGGGACGGCAGCCGACATCCTGAGAATCACCCTTGTCAGGTTAAATGAAGCCCTAATCGGTACCCAGGCCAAGCTGAAGTTCTGTGCACACGACTCGATCTACCTTGAAGCAAGAAAAGAGGACCCTGAAGAAGTTGCCAAGTTAGCGAGATCTGTTATGGAGATAGATTTCATGGGCGTCCACCTCCCTGTCACAATAAAAATCCACCATGACTTCTCAATGGGGGAAGGTTAAGGAGCCTTCTCCCACCTGCCCATCTTAGCAACTGTTTAAAACCCATATATAGAGACGAAGTTTAAATCCCTAATCTCGTTACTTTTTGTGTGCGGGGAGGTGATGCCCATGAAAGCGACCGAAGTTTCTAAGAAGACCACATTCAAGCTTGACCCGGTAATTTTATTTTCTTTTGGGAGAGGAAAATGTCCACAAACTGGGTCCAATTGCGGCTTTATCCGTAGGACATGCAAAGTCTATTGCTGGCTAAAGTAGAGAGGGCAGATCATGAAGAAACTATCCGAATTGATCAACGAGTGCAAAGAAAAAGGGATTTCTATACCCGAAGGGACAAAAGCTTCGAAGGAAGACCTCATCCGCAAACTGGCCAATCATCACCTCGAACATAACCCAACAGGACTACAACCCCTTGAACAGTTCTTTCCTCAGTTAGCAAAAGACATTGCAGACCTCCCAGAAAAGGAAAGAGAAGAGGCCCTGAGGAGCGACCGATTTGCTGCTGGAGAAAAGTATAATGGCATAAGGGGAATTCTCCATATTTGCCCAGAGGGAAATAGATTTACATCAAGGAATAGATGCGCCAACACTTATCTTCTGAATGAACTGGCGGATAATGTCCCACACCTTAAAAGTCTGGACCTAAGGGAATTCGAAGGTTCGATCTTTGATGGAGAACTCTATCTGCCCAGTGAATTCGTCAAACTCGATGCCTTTGCCAGCGCCCTTGAGGCCACTACCGCCCTGCTTCACTGTTCACCAGAAAAGGCAAGAGAATTTCAGGAACCGACAGGCCAAAGGATTCACTACCACATATTCGATGTGATAAGGGCAGAAGGCAAAGACCTAAGACTTGTTTCCTTCAAAGATAGACTTAAATATCTTAACGAGTTCAGAGGATATATCAAGTCTTCAGAACGCAACCAATTTATCGAGTTTGAGGACCTCATCTTTAAGGACAAAGAACGGTACTTTGAAGAGATCATTAAAGCTGGGGGCGAAGGGATTGTCTTAAAAGATTTGGAGGCTCCCTACATCCCAGGAGCAAGATCCCAATCCTGGCTCAAACTGAAGAGGTCCAACACCGTGGATGCCCTGATCATTGGCTATGACAGAGGAAAAGAATGGGAAAAGAAAGGACTGATCGGGTCCGTTGAATTAGGGGTCTTTGATGAGAATGGAGATCTGAGATCCATCGGGAGAGTTTCGTCTCTTTCGTTGCAAAAGAGAATCGACATGACAGAAATGGTTGAAGGAATTCCCACACTGAAAAAGGAATACCTTGGAACAGTCGTCGAGTGCCGATTTCAAGAACTGAATAAAAACCTCAGAGGCAGACACCTCCAAATCCTGAGTTTCAGGGAAGGTCAAAATGCCAAACCAATCTCCGAGTGTTACTTGAATCTTTCAAATGAGAAGAAGAAATTGACCCGTGTGGGGGTCCAAATTCCTGATCCCGTTAATGAAAGATTGATTGAAATTGGGAACCCGGGAGCCACTACGGTAAATTTTTAGGAGTACCGAAGATCAGATCCAAGAACTAACAGAAGCCGAAGGAGACAAACATGGTCATGAAGAAAAAGAATTCTGGGAAACGAACTCGAAATAAGAGCCGCGACACAAAGAAAGAGATGATTCAATTTGTTCGCCAGGGAGGTTTTGAGAAAGAAACGACAGAATCACTGATCAAAGAGATAGAAGAAATCTGTGACTTTGAGGATAGCCTTGAAGAGTTTTAATCAACCATCGGAGAAACAGGAGATATTTGCTATGAACGGTAAGAGAAGGGTCAAAAACATCAAGAACGCAGAGTCACAGCCAAGCGTCAAGTGTCCCGCCACGGACATGATCACATACCAATGCTGGAACTGCGAATTATTCGTCTCCGGCTACGAAAACGGCGACATCAAGTGCGCCTATCCATCGGAGTCTCCCTTGAACCTGGACTTCATCAGGTTAGAACCTGACGCTTCCAGATGGGACGTCAAATACCACCTGAGGAAACAGGATGTGGTTTATGGCCACCCAGCCCTCTATGAATTTGGCGAGATCTATGACTCTGAAATCGGCAGGGTCTGGAACACATGGGTAAGGGACAAATCTAAACTGAAACCCCCTGACAGAGCGAAAACCCCTCAACCCTGACCAAAATTAAATACCTTTTTTACATTATGAAGGGACTCTGAGAAAAAAGCTCAGAGTCTCTTCTTTTTTTGGTCAAAAAGCAAAAGTCAAACCACAGTCAAGCATCCAATTTTCGCAACTCAGTGTAATCGAATGAAATCCGCAAAATTGTCAAGCAAATCAAGCTAACCGGATGAAGAAGTAAAAGGAAAAATAATGTCACACGGAAAGCTCTTTAACAGCATCAACATCGTCAGCGTCAAACTCGTGAGGGAAAAGGACGCTATTTACGGTGCCAAAACCATCACAGGCCCCGGAGAGCTGGCTTCAATTGTTAAAAGATTCCTGGCTGATACAGATAGGGAGGTCTTCCTCACCGTCAACTTCAGCACGGCCAACACAATCAACAGCATTCACATCGTGAGTATAGGGTCACTGGACAGAGCCATAGTGCACCCGAGGGAGGTTTTCAAGGCAGCCATATTATCAAACGCCAGCAGCATCGCCCTGGTCCATAGCCACCCCTCTGGGAGCCTTAACCCCTCACTGGAGGACATCGATATCACCAGAAAATTGGTCCAATGCGGAGAGATTCTTAGCATCAAAGTGATCGACCACATCATCGTCGCAGACGACCAACACCTGAGCTTCGCCGAACGGAAGATAGGAGGACTGTGATGAAAGAAAGCAATCTCCTTGAAGAGATGGCTAAGATCGTCTCAGAAATTCAGACCATCAACATCTGGATAGAAGACGCAAGAACAAACCACATCGCAAGAATTCGATACCAGAAGTCCAAGCCAAGCCTAAAGGCACTCGTTGATTCTCACAAAACATTAACGAGGGCATACGAGACATTGATAAAGGAGAACCACCATGTACCAGCCAGTAATCACCGATGAGAACATACAAAGACTCTACCGGATGAAGCTCAAGGAGAAAAAACCAATGACCAAGCTTATAAACCAAATCCTCGATGACTTCTTCTTTGCCTATGACCACAACACAACCGAAAGGAGGGAGATGACATGGACACAATCGGATCTGACAAGCTCGCCCTTGAAGCCTTCAACCTGGCCTTCAGCATCCAGCGAATTCTCCAATCCAGGCTGATACCCCCAGAGGCAAAAGAGAAACTGTACCAAGACTACCGAAAGCTCAAAGAGCACGTAGTACTCCTGACCAAGATCAGAGAGAACAAGGAAACGGACCAGAAAAGGACAAACCAAAAGCAACCGAACGGAGGACTCTACCATGACAATAGCCGTCATTAAAAACCTCAAAGAGGTCATTGAAAACAGAGACATCGACCGGATGAATAAGGAGCTTTACGGCTTTCTCACTCTCAACTGTGGATTTATCGCCCATTACGACATCAACGGATTCAAGGATGTCTACAGAAGCCCCATGGACTTTGCAGAAGTCTTCATCAGGCACTTTGACAGGGAGCACCGCTACCACAGCGGGACTTACGCCTGCCACCAAGAGCCCTATAAGGATACAGGGCTGACCAAAGCAGAGATCAAAAGGGAGTTTGAAAGAATAGTCGACCTTCACAAAGACGAGATATCCCGATGGGCTAAGGAAGAGCAAAGAAAGGAGCGCTACACCCTCTACCTTAGGCTTAAAGAAGAATTCGAAGGGAGCAAGCACCATGACCTACCGAGCCACCAGCACCGAAGTGAATGAAGTATTTAAACTCTTTTGCAAAGCCATCGGCAAGAGAGTGGCACAGACCTGGAACGACACCGGAGCATGGACCCTCGACTACGCCAAAGAATACGGCGGCTACGTCATTCAGGAAATTATCAACAGCAGAGGGGCAAGAGAGACCCCACTGGGAGACCAACGATACAGCGCCACAGAATTGGTCGAGCGGATGCGATTTGCTCTCCGCTGGCTGGAACAGAAAAACAAGGACTGAATTTCTCCGAAGGAAACAAGAAATGTGGAACGAACCAACACCCGAGCAACTCGCAAAGCTCCCGAAGCTCTATGAAACCGAGAAAGTCCCGCTAAAGGATAAACCGGTCTATATCCACTTCTTCATAGGAGGATGCGACTGGTTTATCGCCGAATATGACGGCGAAGACCTCTTCTTCGGCTACGCCACCCTTGGCGACGACACATTTGGGGGGGTGGGGATACATCTCATTCAAAGAGCTAAAGCAGACCAAGGTCCCACCAGGCATCGAGGTAGATTGTGAGGTCTTTGACCCACCGCTTAAAGCATCAGAGATCGAGGAGATAAGAATCCATTAAGGACAATGAAAGCCCGACGAGTTCACCTACTCACTGCTCAATGATAACATGTTGTGCTCAGGATTACTGATGGAAGTCATGTATTCCTTATGAATATATGGAGATCAAATCCTCGCTTTTTCGAGGCCTCGGAACCAGAAGGTTCATAGCAGAAAGTGTGCCACGAAGCTACATGAGAGATGAGGGTACAGGCCCCTCGGAGCCGGTTTGCAGGAACAGGCTCCAAACCACCTTAAGCTGCGCTGGTTAAGAGCCGGGGTGGTAAGCGTTAAGGAAAAGGCACGGCAAAGACTGTGTCAGGTGAGGTTCAAGGAGACGAGCGTAAGCGAACCACTGATGAGGTGTCGAAAATCTAAGGACGACGTCAAAACTGGGGGCTTTCTGTACCCCAGGATAAGCTTGGGGGAAGCCTGCTGACTGCCTGAGCGGCGTCCGGCATAGAAGTGGCGTGACCTTGATCCAGGCTCTTGTGCGGAACGTGGGAACCTGTCGCCCTGATGCCAAGGGAGAAACTCAAGTGAGAGGACCTCATAAGGGTGAGCGTACCGATGCAGGGCACAGGGGCGGAGCAGTTCGTAGTAGGGAGGAAGGTTCTGTAATGGAATTGGACCGAAGGGACTGCATTGTCCAGCTTTATCGTGGGGTCAACCAGCGATGGGAGGAACCTCGTGGATAAAGCAAAGCCATTTTGTATTCCCAAGCGGGAAGTGTGGGAAGCGTACAAACGGGTTAAGGCGAATCAAGGAGCAGCGGGAGTAGATGGGCAATCCATTGCGAAATTTGAGGAGGATCTAAAGAATAACCTCATCAAAATTTGGAATCGGATGTCCTCAGGAAGCTATTTTCCACCTCCTGTCCGTAGGGTTGATATACCGAAGGACAATAACGGGACGCGCCCGTTGGGGATACCGATGGTCGCGGATCGCATTGCCCAGACGGTAGTCAAACGGTACCTGGAGCCGATCTTGGAAGAACACTTTCATCCGGACTCTTATGGGTATCGGTCCGGGAAGTCTGCGATTGAGGCCGTAGGGATTGCTCGCCAACGATGCTGGCGATACAGTTGGGTTTTAGACCTCGATATCAAAGGCTTCTTTGACAGTATTGATCATGAACTATTGATGCGGGCGGTGAGGAAGCATACGGATTGCAAATGGGTGCTCTTGTACATTGAGAGATGGCTGACAGCACCCGTGCAATTGGAAGATGGTAGCCTGATTCATCGGGAGAAGGGGACTCCGCAAGGAGGGGTAATCAGCCCTCTACGTAATCAGGGGTTGGATAAACTACTACGGAAGCTTCTACAAATCGGCCCTTTGCTCGTCCTTCCAGCACTTTGATCATATTCTCGCTTGGTGGGCTTCACGCAAATACAAGAGACTGAGAGGACGTAATCGGCGGGCATGTCAATGGGTGCGGCGAATATCAAAACATCAGCCGTGGCTCTTTGCCCACTGGCAACTCTGGCAGTCTGCGGCTGGACAATAGGAGCCGGAAGAGTCGAGAGGTTCATGTCCGGTTCTCGGAGAGCGCGAGGGTGAAATTCCCTCGCGCCACTCAACTTGAGATTTCTGGAATATCGTAATTCGAAATCTATAAAAAATCGGCTCCATCTTGTTTCCCTCGGTTATCGCTTCCATGGGCCGATAAGTATTACAGTAGTCCTGGCCACTAGTTCTAACTCACACGAAGCCGTAGAAGAGATGAAGGTATGTTTCCTAAAAGCGGACATAAAGGAGATGTTTAATTCGCCTGAACCAAGGCCTGAAGCAAAGCATGCCCTATGGGTCAATCAGCCCTCTTTAGTTTGTGTAAATTTATAGATGAATAAAGGCCGGGGTCCTGTGGCACGGAACGCACCTGACCGTAATGTCATCTCTTCGATCACGAATTTTAGGAACGCAGTGGTTAGGGCGGCGTCTTCTGCCGGCCCCCGAGGCTTCGTTTGGTAATGAGCCCTCCATTTTTTAATGAGTTCCACCCGTTCCTCCACCGAGTTCACATTATATATCCTTCCGTTACATATTACACTTTCATAATCGAGATGGCATGAGAGCATGTTCGGTTGCAGTTCCTCAAGCGAACGCATCACGGTGTAACACGCTGCGGGATTTCTATCAATCATCTCGTTTTTTTTCCCCGTCGACTGAGGACCATGGAAGATTAGATGACCAGGGAGATACAGATGGTTCATAGGGACTACATATGGAAGATTTCCGTTGCTTAGGCCTAAGGTGCCGATTTGGGTTTGCCTTAGAACTATCTCGATTCTGTCCAGAGCTTCCAATCCGGTGGTCACAGAATAAGGGGTGGCTTTCGGTCTTTCATACATTTCATTTCTCCTCGGTTAAAAAGGAAAAAGCTGAGCATCAAGCATCCATTTAATTAATGGCCTATTTTCCTCAACCCGTGAAGTTGGTTCTCCGAGAAAAAACTAAGCTTGATTTGAAATCGGATGAAACGTCAGTAGCGACAAGTATCTTCGAACGGTTCCTTGTGAACGTGTCCATGGCACGCGTCCTCGGAGGCTGGGTCGTATCCCCGTGCAGCATCTGGGCGGGGATATCCCCTCGCGTCAAGTTCCATGACCACTTTGTTCACCCTCGTTTTCATGTTGCAGAAAACAAGGGAAGTTTTCAGGCCGTGAATATCAATGGGATAACACAAGAAATCAACCTTTGTGCCCTTTTTTAATCCAATCAAATTCTTTTTCTATTTCACCAATAACCTTATCTAATCCCCTCATAATCTGATCTATCTCATCTTCACTGACAATCAAGGGAGGTGAAATCAAGATTGGATTCCCAAATTGTCCAAATAAACCAGCCTTCATGAGCTTTCCCTTTAACAAACTCTGCACCCTCTTATTTTCTTCAGGGCTGAAAGGTTCCCCGCTTTCACTATCCCTCACCAATTCAACAGCAGCAAGCAGCCCAAGGCCCCCCAAAATTTGACCCACTATACGATATTTGCGAAGTGATTGAAGTTCTTTGAATAAATATTTGCCCATGGCCTCGGCGTTTTCTACTAGCTTTTCTCTCTCTATGATCTCAAGGGTTGTTAGGGCTGCGGCACAGGAAGGTGGGTGTCCCTCAAAGCTGACAGAATGAAGCAAGACTTCGTTGGCTCCACCCTCAAACTTTCGGGCTACCTCTTTGGTAACAATTGCAGCGCTAATAGGCATATAGCCCCCAGCTAGGCCTTTTGCTACTACCATAATGTCTGGTACGATATTCCAATGCTCACACGCAAACATCTTTCCGGTGCGACCAAACCCACTCATTACCTCATCATGAATTAGGAGCATCCCATACTTATCGCAGATAGATCGAACTATAGGCCAGTACTCTGGGGGAGGGACATAACCGTGAGTGCTAACTGGGACATCAAGGAAAGCAGCCACTGTCTCTGGTATTTCCTTTTGGATTATTTTCTCAATATACTTCGCACATACGACGTTGCAAGAGGGGTACTTAAGACCAAAATCGCAGATAGGGCATTTGGGAGAGGCTACATGTACAAAACCCGGCACGAGTGGCTCGAAATCCTTATGGTTTAAGTTCCCATGCCAGCCAGCACTAGCCGCACCGTACGTAAAACCGTGATAGGCGTATGAACCTATTATCTTAAGTTTACGATAGAAACCTGAAATCTGCTGATATTTCCGTGCTATTTTTATTGCTGTTTCAATAGAAAACTGGCCACTTAATCCAAAAAAAACCTTTGATAGGCTACCTGGGGTGATGTCTGCCAACTTCTTTGCTAGTTTTATCTTGGGTACGCAGAGGTCATGGGTCGGTGTAAATTGCATTCTCAACATCTGGTCATACGCAGCATCAGCTATTTCCTTCCTTCCATAGCCCACAAAATTGACCATCATGCCACTGGCAAAATCAAGGTATTCGTTGCCTTCGATATCTCTGACGCGGCATCCATTTCCCTGTGTAAAGGTCGTAAATCCCTCAGGAGCGGTCAGCACATCCCACGGACGCAGCGGCGTCCAAACGTTTTCAAGGGCCCATTCTCTAAGGTCACCAATCTCATTTATTTTCTTCATCGTATTAGTACCCCTTTCTCTGATGGTTTGATGACAGCAATCATAACTTTAATGGTTTGTTCACAATAAGCACGTCACAAATCCGATTAGCCTATTTAGCTATGACCAACTTCTCAGATTTATAGCCATATACCTACGGAGACAATATTAGCTACTAGACTCATAAGGACCTTAGCTCTGCGGTTAAGGGACTGCTTCAAAAGAAAACACTAAAATAGAATAGATCCCAAATTTCGAAACACTTAAATTCCAAGGAAAGTCCTTGCATTTTCGCCCAAAATCTTATCTTTTTCTTTCTGTGAAAACTGCTTTATTCCGAGTCCTAGTTCCAGAATTTTCTCAGGTATTTTCAACTTCCTAATAGCATCAAACCATTCTTTGTGCGTCGGGGAAGCAGGCGGGGTTTTTACAAATGGCCAGTCACTCCCCATTAAAACGGCGTCGGGAATTCTATCCATGAAATACCTCATTCGCATGGTGAACCGCCAAGGACTTTCAAGGTATTCATTCTGAACCGCTGATATGTCTGTATAAATCCTTCCTGGCTTAAATGCGATAATTGTAACGAGAAGGTCTTCATACCCCCTTGCACAATGGGCCGCTATCATCTTCATTCCTGGGTATCTTAGTGCTAGAACGTCCAGATCCGCTGGATTACCATATTGTATGGGATAAAGACCAGGGTCCCCGCCTTGATGAAATAACGCCGGGACCCCCAGTTCGGTTACCCTCCTCATAAATGGTTGAACCTCCTCGTCAGTTACACGAAACTTAGCCGGAAAAATTTTAACACCCTTTAACCCCCATTCAACTATTCCCTTCTCTAAGAGCTCAACTGCATCTTTTCTTAGTGGATCAACAGCAACAAAACCTATAATCCGATTCGGGTATCTACTTTGCGCTTCTGCCACATACTCGTTACCTCTCCACACAGATATTTCTGGTTCTTCTCCGCAAATGATCGAGAAATCTAACGGGGTCGCAACAGCTTTCTCAATACCAACATCATCCATATCTTGAATAAGCATTTCAACTCTACCACGACGGTCAAAAGTGTCCTTTATTTTCTCAAATGCTTCCTCCCCCAACCATTTTCTCCTATAATCATGCACCGAGTCCAACCATGACCTTGGAAATACTGCTTCTGACTCCATTATGTGGGTGTGAATGTCAATTATCATTTTTGCCTCCTAAACTTTTTAAAGAAGTAACATTTTAATAAGCTATTCAACACCTACCCTTACAGAAACTCTAGTTGAAGACATTCCAGGTCGTGCAATTATCCTCTTTCTTCTCCATTAATAGTTCCCATAACTTAACCATTGAATGTAATCTTTGATTCCATTTTCGAAATTGAATTCAGGTTTGAATCCAAATTCTTTCTCTAGTCTCTCCATATTTAAATACATAGGTTCTTGTACCTCTTTTTTCACATTTGCTCCCAAGGTTATTTCTGCCCTAGGTATTATCTTCTTTACCATCTTTGCCATTTCCCCATATGTCAGGTATTTATCACCAGCATTATAAATAGTAAATTGTGGTTTTTGTGCAAGATGAACTAGTCCCGTTGCACGGGCACAATCTTTCACGTAGATAAGATTATTGCCGTCATCTGGATGGACTTCCTCCAAGCATGTTGGTCTATTGGCAAGGGAGTTGTCGATCATTGTCTGTAAAGGGTTCACTCCTGAGACATAAAGTGGGCCGTAAATTTGACTTGGCCTTATGATTAAGATAGACAATCCATATTCCTTAGCATAATGATCACAGATCATCTCACACGCTTTTTTTGTAAGCGAGATATAGTGAATAGATTTTAAGGGAAAGTCTTCATCTTCTCCATGAATTTGTTCTCGGCTTCTTCTGTATATAGAGTGGGAACTGGTGAATGTGATCCTATCGATTTTCTTGATTCGACTTGCTTCCAAGATGTTTATGGTGCCACCAATATTTACTTTTAGACACTGATGTAACTTCCCTTTCTCGCCATATGTAGCAGCCGTATGAATAATACTGCTGATAGGATATTTTTCTAAAACAGAAAGAACGGCGTTGATATCCAAGATATCACATGAGGACGTGATAATGTTCTTGTTTAAATACGGTTCTAGAAAGGTAGGAATTCGCGAGGTTCGATGCTTTGTTAGAAGTATTTCCTCTCCCTGGTTAGCAAGGTAATAAGCAAGATTACAGCCCAAAAAACCTAACCCTCCTGTTAACAATATCATTTGTTGCAATTCCTGCTCCCTTCTATTTTGTAAATAGCTTGAATGGTATCTTAGAGAGATGCTCGGGAGTAGTTTCCGTCACAATAAGTGTATCACCAATAATATGTCCTCCAACTTCTCTTGTGTCCATTGGATATTCTGCCCAAGGATGGTTTACAAAATACATACCTGGTCTGAAGATGGTGTTTGCGGGAATTCTTTCAGTAATTTGGAGTCCGATATGCTGTAATACTATCTTTAAATAATATCCTTTTGTGGCGGCTAGGTCTTGGGCCTTTTTCTCGAGTGCAAACACTGTATTACCCTTCTTTAGCTCCTTTTCTGCGAGGTTGTATACTTCCACTTGAACGTCATAAGCCCTCTTAAAATTGTCCGACGGCTCTCCTAAGACAATAGCACGGCACAATTGCACCCAGTATCCACCGTAGCAGGGGGTTATCTCATTGAATACGATATCTCCTTTTCGGAGTTTCCTATTCATCGGCCCATAAATAAAGCCCACGCCTTTTTCAGGCCACGGCCCGGAGCAGTAAAGCGTAAATGAGGGCGGCTCTGCTCCAGCTCTAATCATTGCGCTTTCACAGGCTGTCCAAACATCCCGGTCCGATGCGCCTACCTCCGCAGCTTCGAGCATAGCTCTAAATCCAATATCGGCGATCTCTCCAGATTTTCTCACAAATTCAAGTTCTTTTGGACTCTTTACCAGTCTCAACGTTAGCAGAATATCTGTCGCATCAACAAATGTGGCGTTAGGTAATTCTTTGATGAGCCCCTTGTAGGTGGAGGCAGGCATAATCCTCATGTCCACTATACCTAGAGTTTTCCTTTCCAAAACTAACCTTTTAATCTCATCAACCATATCTTTGATATAATCTCTTTCACTACTTAATTTAACAGGAATCCAAGAAATACGGGTTGCCCAATCATAATGGGCCGAGCTCCAGGCATAGAGGAGTGCGTCACCTTCCAGAGGAAAGGTAATATATTCATCATCGTACCATTGAGCATAATTAGAAATGTACCTTATATTTGCTCTACCGGCTCCATAATTTGAATGTACTCCTGGTATAATTAAACAATCTATCTTTCTGAATGCCATTAGCTCACGAATGGCTTTATGTCTTCTAATCTTTTCTTCGTTAGGGAATAAGGGAATTTCCCAAGGCATTTTATTCATGGCTAATACCTCCTCCTAGTTGTTAATAGGATTCTTCCGTAGGCTCCAACTTCACGACAGCCTATTAACCGCCCAAATAGGCTTTCTTGACTCCTTCGTCGTCTGCTAATTCTTTTGCGTCACCTTGCAAGATGATTTTTCCTATTTCTAAAACATACGCCCTGTTGGCCAAGCTAAGAGCCATACGAGCATTTTGTTCTACCAATAAAATACTCACCCCTGCTTGGTGGATATCTTTAATTATCCCTGCAACCTCATCAACCAGTAACGGAGATAACCCTAAGCTAGGTTCATCCATCAACATTAATAGTGGTCGACTCATTAAAGCACGCGCTAAGGCCAACATCTGCTGTTCTCCACCACTTAAACTTCCGGCTTTTTGATTTCGCCTTTCCTGCAAAACCGGAAAATGCTTATAGATATTCTCCAGCTCTCTAGCTATTGCACGCCTATCATTGTTGACATAGGCCCCTAATTCTAAGTTTTCCAACACTGTCAATGGCGCGAGAACCCTCCTGCCCTCGGGAATATGGGTAATTCTCAGTTGTGCTATTTTATGCGGTGGCAATAAATCAATCTTTTTCCCCTGGAAGAATATCTCGCCAGAGGTCGGCTTCTTGAGTCCAGAGATAGATTTCAGGACAGTTGTTTTCCCGGCCCCATTGGCTCCAATAAAAGTTACTATTTCATCTTCATGAATCTCCACCGAGACGCCTTTCAATGCTTCTGCCTTTCCGTAGTGTACTCTTAAGTCTTTAATCCAAAGCAACATGGCCTATTTCCCTTTCCCTAAATAAGCCTCGATTACCTCTCTATTATTTCCTATTTCTCTGGGAGCGCCCTCCGCTATTTTATTGCCATGGTTTAATACAACAATTCTGTCACAAAGACTCATGACTGCTTTCATGTCGTGCTCCACAATAACAATAGTGGCTCCGCTGTCTCTTATCTTCCGTATTAGACTTACCATCGCTGATGTTTCTACTGGATTCATACCTGTCGCTGGTTCGTCCAATAGTAAAAGCTTTGGATTGATGCCCAGTGAGATGCAGATTCCAAGAGTCCTTTGGTGCCCATGGGGCAGGTTCATAGCAAGTTCCTCTTTCATTGAAATCATATCCATGAATTCTAAAATTTCAGTGGTCTTCTGCTTAATGAACACTTCTTCCTTTCTGGCTGAAGGGGTGTGCAAAAAGGTCTTCCATCCTGGTTGTCTATAGTGCATGTGAAAGGCAGTGAACACATTATTAAAAACCGTAGTTTCCATAAATAGGACTGACGCCTGGAAGGTTCTCGCAATCCCTCTCCGTGCTATTTGATCCGCCCTCAAACCGGATATATCCTTTCCCTCAAATTTGATGCTGCCACTAGTGGGTGGTAAGAATCCAGTAACAACATTGAAAAGGGTGGTTTTCCCAGCCCCGTTAGGCCCAATTATGCCAAGTATCTCTGATTGGGAAACATCAAGGTCTACATGATTAAGTACAGCTAATCCGCCAAAATACTTACTCAAGTCTCTAATCTCCAGCATTGCCATGGCTATCCCTACAATCAACTTGAGTTACGCTTAGAAAATATCAAATCCTTGATTTTTCCAATTCGGCCAAATATGCTCGCTATTTCGAAACACGGCAAATGCAACAAAGTCCCCAGAATACCCCTTGGGAACAAGAGGATTATGATCAATAATATAATACCAAAAATTATAGGTTGGAGTTCACTAGTGATTCGCAGCAATTCAGGGCCAAATATCATAATAGTTGCGCCGATTGCAGGTCCTAGGATGTAGTACTGGAGTCCCCCTAAGACACTGTAAAGCTGAATGTAAATCGAGGTGAAACCTCCAAATGTAACTGGTTCCATTGTCCCAAAGTAATGAGCATAGAAACAACCAACCGCTCCTGAAGCAGAAGAAGCGACTACAAATGCCAACACCCTGTAATAATAAACGTTAATGCCCAGCGTTTCTGCCAAGCGGGAACTTTGGTTGATTGCTTTCCATGCCCTGCCAATTCGAGATGAATAAAGAGCAAAAAAAGCAAGCACGATCAGTAATAAAATAGACAATATTAGGTAATAGCAAGAAATATGCCCTGAAAACTCTATTGGGGAATGAAATAGTACAGGAATAGGATCTGGGCGTGGTATACCCACAAATCCCCTCCATCCGCCGAGTACTTCCACTTGACCTAGTGCTTCAACCAGAGTTAAATTGAAAAGTAGAGTTAATATTACAAAAGTGAACGTGCCAGCCTTAATAAATGCAAGTCCAGTAATAAGACTGATAATTCCGGTTGTTACAATAGATACCGGTAAAGCAGTCCAAAAAGAAAACCCCAACTTAGTCACAAGTAATGTTGAAGAATAGGCTCCTATTGCATAATAAGCAGCAGCGCCTATATTTACTAATCCAGCGCTATACTGCATACTAAAACTCATTCCAAGAACAATAGCAATACAGCTCATAATGAGAAGGTGTACAATATAAAGGTCTCCGATTATTAGCGGTAATAGTATAAGGAACACTAGAGTTATAAATATAGTGATTCCCATGTTTACATTTACAATCCGCTTGTTATTCAAAGGCTTCACCGGCGAGACCTCCAGGCCTAACAATTAAGAAAGTAATAACTACAGCAAAAACAACTACGCGTGAGAGACCGCCCATCAGCTGGTAGCCAAAGCTGATCATTAGCCCCAGCACCAGTCCTCCAATTACCGCACCTTTATAGCTCAACGCTCCCCCAAAAAGCATTGCGAGAAACGCCATGAAGACTAAACTTGATCCCATACCTGGGGAAACTGCAAAAACTGGTGCCAAAAGCATTCCAGCTATCCCTGCGAGACCACAGCCAAGTGAAAAACTCAACATATATATGCGAGCACTGTTTATTCCTAGCAAAGAACTCATTTCGGGATCCGCACTAACAGCCCGCATTGCTTTACCTAATCTAGTTTTCACAAAAAACAAATACAGGGCAACTCCTATCAAAAAGCAACATATTATTACAACTAACCTCTCCACGGGAAGTCTGACATCTGCTATAGTTATTATTTTTGTCCAGATGGGAGGTACTGCTCTTTCCTCTGACCCAAAAATTAGCAGAATTGCTTGTGAAAGGAACATCATTAGGCCTACGGATGCAGTTGCACTTAACAAGAACTTAACATCCAAAGACGTGCCAGGTACAAACCGGCGCTGCACGAAGCCAAAGATGGAAGTATAGGACAAGGCCCCAATCAGCAACAGTACTAGAATAGTTAAGAACAGAGATAGATATGTGTTAAGCCGAAACAGAAAGTAGGCGGCCCAGAAAGTGTAAGCACCTATCGCATAGAATTGCCCGTGGGCAAAGTTAATTACCCCTGTAGTTCTTACGATTACTTGCAGGCCGATTGCCATTAGGGCATATACTGAACCAACTGTCAACCCCGTTATAATCACTTGCACAACTAAGCTAAATGACATACTTATTCCCTCACGCGTTCCGTTAGAGATTCCTCTTTTTACGATATCATGCGGGCGAAATTGTTTTCTGGTTCCTAATTCTACTGAAATGACGATAGATCGCGCATATTGAACTTTTCAGAAAAAGGTCCGTCATTGTTTCCCTCTACTACAGCATCCTGCAAACAATCTCTTATCCCCATATCCATATTCGGTTTCCTCAAGCAGCTAACCGTTGTGATAACCCACTGGTTTCTGATTTGGTGCGAATATCCACATTCACCATGCCAAGGAGGAGTTCTAATCTACCCATTTCTCGCCAAAGAACGGCTCCGAAAGTTTTACTATTTCTTCCGCTGTCACCAACTTTTCCCAAACGATTTTCCCATTTTTTATGGAACCATAGTTCATCGGTACCACAGTGTCAGAGTATCTATCACCTGGTAAATTCTGCACGCCGAATTTTCCCTTAGCCATTAAGCAGCCTTCACCAATAAGGGCGTCAAACTTCAAGCCTTTCATTGCAGCTGCGATATCATCAGGTTCCACACTATCGGCCTTCTTCACAGCGGCAAAAAAAAGACCCCAAGCTGTCAACCAAGTAGGATGGAGGTCGGTCCACCTTCCATTCTTTGCTACAAATTTCTCTTTAAACTCTTTGATGTAGTTAGGGGCATTGGGGTTGTCGTAGCTTGTCACTTGACACAGTGTCCCCTCCGATGTCTCATTACTAGCTATTTGGGAGACCTTGTCCATACTTACCGTAGATGAACTGAAGACCTTCCCCTTATAACCGGCCGCATTAAGAGCTTTGAGTGTAAGTCCTAAGTCCATTCCGCCTTGCGAAGCAACAGGATTGACTATGTCCGGATTCATTCTCGTTATCTTAACAGCTAGTGGACCAAAGTCTGTTTCGCCAAATGGATGGTACAATACGTCTGCACTCACGCCAAAACGTGGTACAATGTCCATCCAAATCGGAACACTCGCCTTACCACCTTCGTCATCAGGCGCTACGATGAGTACAGTCTTCGTATTTGGGGATTTCGTTAGTAGGAATTGCATCCCTGGAACTACAAAACTTCTTTGGAAAGCACACCGAAAGCTGTAACGAGTTCCTGGACCGATAATCTTATTACTCGCACAACCAGCCATTAGTATCACCTTGTTTTTCTCAGTAACGTCAACTATAGCTGCAGCAGCCTGTGACCCACAAACCCCTATTATGTACTTAACCTTATCTCGGTAAATTAATCTTTCTGCGGCAGCTCGACCTTTATCAGCAGACCAACCATCATCATAAATGATAACATTCACCTTATATTTCTCCCCCTTAATGACTAGTCCACCTGAGTCATTAATGCCACCGACGATTATATCAATCGACCTCTTCGCATCTACACCGATTGGTACATTTAATGCCAAGGTACACCCCACATTCAATGTTTTTACCGCATCCGCTGATTCAGCTTCAGTCACAAGAAAACACAGTGCTGCCAATATTATTAAAATTGGACAGATATCGCTAATTATTAGTCTTTTTCTCATTGCAAACCTCCTTAAAACAATTTCTATTTCAGAATATTAGTAGCTTTTAAAACATTTTCCAGACCGTCCATCGTTGAGAAAATCTTTTCAAACGTTGCTTCTGCTAGCCCATTCATAAGCCCAAACTTCATCTCTGAACATTCTCATTAGGCTTAGAAGTGTCTTCTCCCTCCTTGTTAAAAAAGATGATCGACCAACTCTAGCCCGCTTGACAACTCAATTTCACCCCCTTTCGCCAGAAATCTGGCATAAACTCTCTTCAGCTTAAATGCCACCCATACGACTGTGTACTCAGCACTTTCTTCATCAGCCCAACTAAATTAGTTTGAAATATGGATAAAGAACTCAAAAGATCTTTTTTCTCACTTATAACTCAACTCCTATATGAAATTTAAACCCCCGGAATTTGCTGTAGAACTTTAACCAATTCCTTTTCAGCGTAAACTACATGTCTTCTCATTGCGTTTCCTGCCTTTTTTGCATTCTTTTCGGATATAGCCTTCAAGATTTCCTCGTGACCCGCATAGTATTTTTCCAAAGAGGCGGAGATAGTTCCTGCAATCACCGTATATCGATATATCCTATTTCTTAAAGACTTGATTACGCTATAGAGAGAATTATTGTTGCTGGCTTTTGTGATATATTCATGGAACATTCTATTTGTTCTAATCCACTCCTTGTGATTATTCATGCGATAGGCCTTCTTCAACCTATTCTGTATCGCATCAAGTTTATTCTCATTCAGTATATTAATATGTTTTGTTGCTATCTCTGTAGCGTAGCCCTCCAACACTGCAAGAGTATCGTAAATGTCCTTTAAATCTTCGGCAGACATTTTGTTAACGATTAACCCTTGATTTGGAACGAGGTGCAGATAGCCCTCCATTTGGAGTTGGATTAGGGCTTCTCTAAGGGGAGTTCTTCCAACATTAAACATCTTACAGAGGTTCTTCTCAATTAGCCTTTCTCCTGGCCTCAATTCGGCATTAATGATAAAAGCGCGAATTTTATTATATGCATGTTCTCTTTGTGACATTATCGGATACGAAGGTCTATAATATATTGGATTTTAATAATTTACCCTGACACCATATATTATCTAATATATTTTGTCAATATAAAAATAAGGTATCTCTTAATCAACTTATTTTATTGAGTATTGTGAAGAATTCCGGACACTTAATCCGATCCATCCCGCATAGTCATATCGAATGATGCCGGACACCTTGTGATTCCTCGCGGAATCGACACTGGGCAATCGGCCATCGAGCCATTACTGCCCTCAGAGAAATGTTCTCAGGAGGCATAGATGCCCGCAAGGAGATTATCCATGCGTAAAGTCAGAGAAGTACTGCGCGTCCCTTCCCACATGGAACCTGCGCTGGTGAAAAGATAAAGTTATGACCATCCTGGCATAATCCTATTCATAAGGGACCAAAGAGGAAGAGAGAAGGCTTGGCTCGTCAAAAAACCCTATTTGCTACCACTCATAAGCTGATCCGGGTGATCTTTGCAATGTTTTCGCAACGAAACAATTTTAACGCAAAGGAGGCCTTATAAAGATAGTTGACTGAGGTTGTGCTTTATCAATCTCGTCCATTGATACAAACTGTCAAGTGGTGATGAACAGAATACTGTTGACTTTTTCAAATCAATTCAGTAGACATATAGTATTAATATTATTTTTCCTAGATCAAATGTCTCTCTTAACGATTCCACCGAAAGGTCGTTCTTGTTTATTAAGTTATGGAACATTCCAATAGTACAAATACAAAAGTGATCTTTGCCTTGACTCTTGTTCATTTTATCGGAGATTTCTATTATTCCTTTGTCAACCCTCTCCTTCCCGTATTTGTTGATAAGCATTCTCTCACGTTAACTCAGGTTGGTTTAATAGCAGCGATGAGCCGTCTTTTGGCCTTTATTGTACAACCATGGGTGGGATACTTTGCTGATCGTTTCCAAACACGTTTTCTTGTCCTTGGTGGTCCACTTTTGGCCGTTATTTTTATTTCTCTGGTTGGAATAGCTCCAAATTATTTGATCCTGCTGATTTTCGTATCTTTGGGAGCGATTGGAACATCCATGTTCCATCCGACATTAGCTGGCATGGTTTCTACCTATTCGAGGAAGCATTCTGGATTTTCTATGTCGATTTTCAATATGGGAGGAACCTTCGCCTTCGCAGTGGGGCCACTTTTTATTACGTATTTGTGAGTAATTATGGCCTAAGGATCTCTCCATTCACTATGCTATTTGGTCTAGTGGTAATGGCGATTCTCTTTAAGATCATACCTCTGCCTTGGCAAGAGCCATTAGGAGATCTTGGGTTACTTGATATGCTAAAAGAGGTGTTGGGAACAGTTTGGAAATCGATTGTATCGATTTGGGTTATTATGGTTGTACGTGCCTTTGCTGCTCATTCCTTCATGACATACATACCCGTGTTATACGCAAAGGAAGGGTATTCACTCGTCTCCATTGGAAGTTTGATTTCTATTACGGAGGTGGCTGGTGCTATAAGCGGATTGATGGCGGGTCATCTATCGGATCGATTTGGATATAAACCTATTTTCCACATTGCTCATACACTTGCAACGCCTAGTCTCTATTTACTTCTCTATCTTCCAGGCAACTGGGTCTTTTTTAGTGCCTTTTGGGTGGGATTTTTTTCTATGGCCACCCTCCCATTGGGGTTGGCGATGGCATTGAAATTGGCTCCCAAAGGAAAATCGATGATCGCAAGTCTTATGATGGGGCTGGCATTTGGGACAGGAGGAATGATAATCCCTTTAGTAGGAAAACTGGCCGATATTTTTTCTATCCGGTCGGTTCTTTTTTTTCTAGCAATGATTCCTTTGCTATCTAACCCAACTTCCGCACTCTATAAAACGAAATTATGAAATTTCAATAGGTTATAGATTTTTCAGTCACTATAAGGCCCTTAGTCACTATTTTCGTTGCTAAAAAATTCCCCCCTTGAAATCATTGGAGAAATTGGTCGTTTTCTTCTTAAAATGACCCAAATTGGGTAAAGAATAAAGTTAAGGTGCGGAAGTTGGGCTAATGGCCTCATTTCCTTACTTCCTGCGAAAAAACTCAAACAATCATAAAATATTATTCCTGGAGAGACTGCCGAGAAAGGTCATTTTGGGAGAGATTTGCCGCTCAGAATGTAAGTTGTGTATTAACCGGCTCAAACAGGGGATCGTTAGCCCCGGGAAATGACAAGTGAGATGACAATGAAGGGATTCAAAACCGCTGATTTCTTGCCAAACGTAAATCGTTGGAAGGAAAAATGGAGCGCCTCTATTTGATCCTCAAACCGTAGATTCTTGGAACTTGAAAAAGAGATGCCTTTGAGAAAAGGGGGGGGAAATTCCAATCAGTCCTAAATCTTTGTGACCAAGCAAATGAACAAAGCAAGGGCACGCTTTTTCATCCTGTCTGCCCTTGCTTCCCTTCGGATCCTTATTTCGGTGGAACAATCGCTTCCTTAAATGTTTTAGCTGGTCTAATCTTTACGACAGTCTTTGCCGGAATCTTGATCTCTTCGCCAGTTGCTGGATTCCGACCCTTACGGGCCTTCCTTTTAGCGAGAATGGTCTTACCAATGCCCGGAAGAACAAAGGATCCTTTCTTCTTAGTCTCGGCAATCGCCAGTTCAGCCATCTCATCGATCATGGATGCTGCAATCCTTTTCGAGATTTCAAACTTCTCTGCGAAATGTGTAACAATTTGCCCTTTGGTTAGAACCTTTTTCGTAGCCGCCATATTATTGGCCTCCTCTTTAGAATTTGTTTGAACGGCATTCAATATACGAGAAGAGGCCTTTGAAATCAAGTCCAAAGAGAAATTCGGCCAGACGAATTGAAATTAACCTTTAGCTCTTGAAGCTTTCTTCCTCGGTATTATTTCTCCACCTTAACGCCAAAGGAAATATGGGAGAAATTGTAGGAGACCAGGAGCATTCTGAAATACCTTTGGACAAGTTCCCTCTCTTTGTGTAAAATGTATCCTGCCTAATGAGGAGGCAGGAAGAGTGGATCGAAAGAAAGGAGGGGGAGAGGATACCTAGCTATGACTATCGTTGCCCTAAATGCAAGAAGAAGTTTACCGCCATTCTCAGCATACGAGAACACTCTGCTGGAAGGATAAAGTGTCCCAAATGCGGGGAGCGCAAAGTGCAACAACTCATCACAGCATTTCTAGTGAAAACTTCGAGAAAGAGTTAGCCAATGTAGAAGCAAATTTCAAATACCCAGGTTCAAATGCCAAGTCATCCGAATTTCTTTTCTTTCTTGAAAGAGGGTAGAGGCGCCTGAATTAGCCTCTACCCTCAGATTGTTCGAAACCCTCACGATTCTCATGATTCTCATTGACACTCCATTCCGAATCAAATACACTGCGAAAAGCTCCTCAAAAATCATTCTTAAAGGATCAATTGAACTTTGAAGTGAACGAGGTGAAGGGTTGACAGAGGAGGAATTGATTTTATCGTTGTGCCGGGAGGCCAGACAAGAGGGATCAGAGAAGGACTTGATTAATAAGTTCAGAGAAAAATATCGAGAACAGTCAGAATTAACCAGGAAAGCATGTCAGGGGGATTCGAAGGCACTCAGACGGTTGAGGTGGTTATGTGGACTAAGGGTCGTTACAAAGTTGGGCATTTGGGAAGGCAAAAAAGGAGAAAAAGGGTAAGATGATTATGACCGGCGAGGGTATCTTGCCACCATTCTCGCATCGCCCTAACTGAAGATATCTGGTTGAAATCTTCAATCCTCTGGCAAATTTCGGCTTTGAGTGTTTCAGGAAGAACTCACCACACATCAAAAAAGAATATTAAGCCCTAAGCTCCACACATTACGCCAACATCTATCCAAAACTAAAATATCATATATCGTTATTATATCAAATAGTTAAGCCATGATTTAAAGAGTATTACCCACGTAATCCCGCTATTTCCGAATTCTTAACGTCCGTATGCCGTGTATAACGTGTGGCTTGTTGGTTAAAGTCCGACCGTGGGAGTTCGGCAGTTCGCCCACGTAGCTGGAGGGAGGTGTGAGGGGTAACCCAGAGCATTAAGTTCCCTGACAAAGGCTCATTCGGTGAGTCGAGCGAACCTGCGGGTTGCAGCGCAAGCGAACCTATAGATAGCCTCGTAATGAAAGATTGGAGTTGCCGACCCTGTGGACGTTAGGGGAAGGCTGGGACACTGGTCTTAACGAAAACTGCCAGAACCGATCGGTGGGCTTCCGGGGTAGCAGGGGTGACACGCAGGGGAAGTCATGCGGGGTAGCATGGGAGACACTTGTCGATGCTGCGCAGGCGGCAACGGGTGGATATAAGGAAACGAAGTTTCATCCGGTCGGCAAGGGAGTCGGAGTTGCCCATAGTACCGATTGGATCTCAAAGACAGCATAACTTTGGGAGAGGGAAGGGGCAATGCTTTCATTGTGTTTCCGAAGGAGGATGGGACAGGAGATTGCGAAAGCTGTTAACTCCAGTAATGTTCAGGGACTTCAGAGGAAACTATGCCAGAGGGCCAAGTGGATGAGCGAAAGCCTCTGGAAGAAGATGATCGGAAAGCCGTATTCGGGAAAACTGAACGTACGGTTTGATGAGGGGGAGCTGGAGATAGGGCATTAGCCACTACGCCAGCTCTCTACTCTACCCTCCCCAGTCCCTCCTCTCTCTTATATAGAGAGGACCAATATCACAGGCTCCTCGTTACATTTTGTGAAAGGAGGGTAATCCTATGAGGAGAAACTACAACGAGTTTAGGAATGTTTGGCTTGGCTGGCAGGATAAGATCTCCATTACAATCTTGGACTTCCCAATCCTGCTGGTCCGAAAGTATGAATGGTTGGAGAAAGAAAGGTCTAACTGGCTGGTGCAGATAATGAGCGTTGACCTGTTCACCTCGATCACAAGAAAGCTGAGGCCATTATAAGGAGGTGTCCTTCTGTGAACTGTTTATGGTGCAGAGAATCCGTTGAGTTGTACGACCCCGGAATGTATCAATTCTGCGACAGGTGTTTAGAAAACCTTGAAACGCTATGTGTAGACTTAGGTGAGGCCGAAAGGAAGCTGAGATCTTATCACAGGTGATTCCAGGCGGCAGGCAATCAAAAGCCGAGACTTCCCACCCCCTGCCACATATTTATAGAAGGAATAGGAAATACCCGATCCTGTTACCGTTTGTGAGTGCCCGTTGTCTGTGAGGTGAGCAGCAAGACCAGCAGAGGGCCCATACTGTGAGCGGGGTAGGACACCCATGGACGCATGGAGAAGAGGCCAAGGCTCTGACTGTGAGCGGAAAGCCAAGACCAGCACCGGGCTAAAGTTAGAAGCGGGATCGTATAGACATAGTGACATTATCGATTGATCCTGTCGGGTAAATGGGTGCAAGTCCCTACCTTGCTTCACACAGGCAGAAGTGGTTCGCCGCAGACTGCACTACTCTCAACATCACCATCGAGAAGGAACACAGCAAGTAGAATAGCCAACCTTAAACCCGCAGTTCATCAATCTCAGATCACCCGGAGGCATTAAAACACAGCGGATGCGTGTTTCTGCGGACAGGTATAAGCAGAAACGTCATTACGAATTCAAAAAACAAGGAGAAAAAACCATGGAGACCACAATGATTCAAACAACTGAGTTCGAAACAACCCAAACAATTGATCCAAGAGAAGCAAAGCTGAGGGATATCATCGAGCGAGGCAAGACAAGCCTTCATAAAACCCTCGAGGAGATCCAACACGAGTTTTCTATCCGAGAGGACGTGGCAGTAAGACCGACCGCCATCGACTTCCTTGTCCAGGACCATAGAATCCAGCCCGTGATCCGAGACGAAGCCTATGATCTGACCGACCATAGCCGGACCCAAATGTTAAACCGTGCCGGCATCCCAGCCCAGTTTGCCCAGAAACTGATCGACCTCGAAGAGAACGAGCTCCTATCGAGGAACCTGAAACGATTGACCGACCGAATGGAAGAAGGCGGAATCCTGCTTCGTAAAGTCGGCACAACCATCAAGGGATGGCTCTCACCTGCCTACAAACGGATGGATGCTGCACCAATCATGGAGGCCTTCATAAAGCGGAACCTGGAGAACGGCTTTGTCCCCTACAGAGGAATGAACACAGCTTATCGCTACCAGATTGCCATGATCCAACCGAGAATCTGGGAGCCAGTACCAGGAGAGTTTGTTGTCTTTGGCACCAGCCTTGTAACAGGAGACTATGGAAACCAAAGCCTTGAGATTGACCTGCTCATGCTCCGAATCGTCTGCCTGAATTTAGCCATTGGCTACGACATGTTCCGAAGAATCCATCTCGGATCAAGATTCCAGATGGGAGAAGGCGATGAGATCATCCCGATCAGCCAAAAAACGATCAAGTTGGACACTGACACAATCTCTTCTGCCATCACAGATGTGGTAGACGCAAGCGAGAACCACATCAAACTCCTTGAGAATAAAATTCATGAGGCGAGCGAGAAAGAGATCAGAGACCCCAAGTCTATTTACGACTCCTTAAGAAAGAGAGGAATCCGAAAGGAGATAGTAGAACAGGTCAAGACTGCCTATGACCTCCCACAGGAAGTCGAGATCCTGCCTAAAGGTAACAACCTCTGGAGACTGTCCAACGCCATAAGTCTCGTGGCCAAAGGGGTCGAAAAGACAGACGAGAAGCTCGACCTCGAAAAAGAGGCCATGAACCTCCTGCTGGCCTAACGGAAAGACCTATCACAGACCATCGAAGGGCGACTCCACTGCGGAGCCGCCTTTCTCTTTTTCAAACAAAGGAGCAAAGCCATGCACGAATGCGAAATCTGCGGAAATTCCTACGAAATTGATTGGACCAAGGAAGGTGAGGACTATAACGACTTCGGCTACAGGTACTGCCCTTTCTGCGGAGCCATTTTCGACACATTCATCATTGACAAAGAGCCCTAACCACCCAGCCCGCATGAAACGGTAATCACCATGACTTCAAAACAGCTCGAAAGAAAGGTCGGTCAGCTTTATTCCAGGAAGAGACTGCTCGAAACAGTGGGGTCCCTGGAGGAAGCCATCAAGACCTTTATGCTCATTGAAGCCAAGACAGAGATCCACACAGAGAAATTCATCATTAGCCTGGTGGACGGAAGACTGGACATCTCAGTGAGAACGTCCATCGACCCAAACCAGCTTACATTCAATTTTAAAAAGAGACCAAATCCCAAATACAAGGAGGAACTTACCGATGAAAGTATTGACCCACAGAAAACCATTACTGGAAGGACTCGACCTGGTCAAAGACGCCGTGTCCAGGCACGCATCCTTACCAATTCTGAAAGACGTGAAGATCACCGCCGAAGGCGACAGCCTCTATCTTTATACGACTAACCTCACCACAGGCATCAAGACCCGTATCAAGGAGGCAGATGTCATCGAGCCGGGTACAGCCCTTTGTGACGCCATGAAGCTTCTCTCCATAGTCAAGGAGCTGCCGGAAGCGGAGGTGATCCTCACCAAAGAAGATAACGGCCACGTGAGGGTGGAATGCGAGAATGTCAGCTTTAAGTTGGTGGGCCTCAGCGAAGAGGAATTCCCGAATGAGATGACCCCCTCAGAGCAAAACGGCTTCTCGATAGGCCAGGAATTCTTCTCAGCCCTATCAAAGGTGAGACATGCAGCCTCCAAGGAGGAATCCCGATACAATTTAAATGGGATCTACTTTGACAAGGACATCGTCGCCACAGACGGCCATCGGCTAAGCCTGACAAGGGACACCAACTCAATGAGAAACACTCTTGTCCCTTCGGAGTTCGTAAACACCATCTTAAGACTGAGAAGAAACGGAAATCAGAACTACAGACTCTCTCGATCCGACAGCACGATCTTCATCTGTTCAGAAGACCTGATAATCCACAGCAGGCTGATCGACGGGGAGTTCCCGGACTATAAACAGGTCATTCCACAGACTCACGAGAGAACAGCCACCATGGAGAGGCACAAGCTCTACCACGCCATAAAGAGAATCACCCTGATGAGCGACAAGTCCAACCAGATCAGATTTGAGATTAGCGGAGATCGAGTCATTCTGACATCCGCCAGCCCGGACGCAGGGGAGGCACGAGAGGAACTGGAGACCACATACAGATCAGATCATCCAGACGAATCACCCTTTTCCATTGGCTTAGCAGGGAAATATATTCTGGACGTTCTGGAAATCCTGGAAGGAGACCAAGTGACATTTCTTATGAACGACCCCGACCAACCGCTAAGGATAGAGGAGAAGGACTCTACACACATAATCATGCCAGTTCGCCTTATCGAATCCTCCCAGCAAGAGGAAAAGAAGGCAGCTTAATCATCCCAACAAGGGAGAGAACACACAAGGAGGACAAACACCATGAACAGAGCACTCTTAGAGAAACCATTTGAACCAAGCCAGATCAAGCAGCGCCAGGGAAACTTCGGCCACATTCTGGACTATGTGGAAGGCCACGTCGTCACTTCAAGACTAAACGATGCCTTTGACGGAAACTGGACATTTGAGATCGTTAAATACCGAATCCTCAAAGACACAGACGAAGTCCTGGTTCTCGGAAAGCTCACAGCCGAGGGGGTTACCAAGATGGCCTTCGGCTCAAAGGAGATCGAAAGAAACAAGGATACCAAAGCCATCATCAGTATCGGGGATGACCTTAAGGCCGCCTCTACAGATGCATTGAAGAAAGCAGCCTCACTCCTCGGAGTAGGCCTCTATCTTTACTCCGATCAGAGACCCAACGGGAAGACAGAGGAGGGCCGTGGAGAGCCATCGCATAAAGAAGCTCCCACAGGAAATGAAAAGAATCAACCCGTGCCAAAGAATGAACCAAGCTCCAGTGGAGACAATGGAGGCCGTCTTACCAACAAGCAGCTTGCCATGATCTTTGCCGTAGGCAAATCCAAAGGCCTCCAGACCAAAGACATCAAGGACAAGGCTTTAGTGACCTTCAGCAAGAACCTGAACTTCCTCACCAAGGCAGAGGCATCAACATACATTAACGCCCTCCAGGCAATGTGAGGGCAGTAATCAGAAAGGAGCTGATCTATGCTACAGACCAAAACTAAAAGAGAGGACTTTGAGAGAAGCATACACATCTCATATTCCCAGCTAAAGACCTATCTGACATGCCCCCAGAAGTACCAGTTTCAGTATGTAAGGGGCATCCCATGGGAGTTCATCCCGGAGTATTTCCCTTTTGGCCGGGCCATTCACGAAGTGGCTAAAGTTTTCTATAGAAACCTGAAGGAGACCGGCCAGAGGATCCCACTGCCAGACCTGACCCAGCATTTCAAGCAAACATGGGATAAGGAGACCCAGGGCAACAACATCCTCTACAAAGAGCACCAGAACAGGGACACCACCAGGGAAAAGGGGACCCAACTGGTGAGAGTATTCTACGAGAACGTTGCACCCCAGCGAATAATAGGGGTAGAAGTTCCATTCTCCGTCGATCTTGTCCTGGAAGAGACAGGAGAGGTCCTCCCATGCAAGCTAACCGGCATCTTCGACCTTATCGAGTCAGACGAAGAGGACACCCTTGTCATCGTCGAGCTTAAGACCAGCTCAAAGCGATTCAGCGACGACCAGATAGATCTGGATCTCCAGGGAACCCTCTACTCCTATGCCTTAAAACAGATAAGATCTCGCACCAATGGAGAGGACACCCTGGTCCGATACGACCAACTCTTGAAGCAGAAGACCCCTTCCATGGAAACCTATTATGCCGTGAAGGGAAACGTTGATTACACATGGGCATACCACCTTATTAGAAAGGTTCTGAGAGCCATAGACCATGAGGTGTTCCACCCCATACCAGGCTGGCAATGCAAGGATTGTCCCTACGGTAAGATCTGCCAACAAGAGCAATGATAACATCACATCGAAGGAGCGAGCTTACCCATGTCCATAATCTTTGAACTGTTCAAATCGTCTGGAAAGAAAGTCTGCCCACCCAATTATGTCCGTAAATCAAACTGCCCTCTTATTGTCCGCACAACGAGCGAGGATTTACTGACCGCAAATGTGTTTGGAATCCTGAAGAATCTGGATCCGAAGATTTGGCTATCAAGGCTATTGGGAGAGGCGATCAAAGGAAAGGACTTCAGCAAACATTCCTTTGAGAACCTCTCCTTCGAATTCTGGAAGAGGTACCGACCTCCCGCCAACAGAAAGTATAGAGAAGGGATTTCGGAAGTGGACGTAACCATTTCCTATAATGATGGGGTCATCTTCATTGAGGCCAAGTATCTTGCGCCCGTGAGCCTAAGGACCACCAGCGATGAGCGAAGGGACCAGGTGATAAGATACTTAGACCTTGCAGCTTATCACTATCTAAACCACCCGGATAGTGTCAAAGAGTTCTATTTTGTGCTTATTATAGATTCTGAGAAACCACCCTGGATTCTGACTCGATATCGATATAATCAGAACCTCATCAAGGGACTAACCAGCCCCGGCCTCTTCAAGCCTCCTGTGGACACAAGCAGGTTGTTATCAAAGGGAATAGGCTGGCTATCGTGGAAGCAGCTCAGAAAGATCTTAGAGATCACAAAGGGTCATTTCAGAACCGAAACGGAAAAGAGATTTGTTGACGACCTCATCATTTACCTCGATTACAAGATCAGAGAGGGTGAAAGGATCAGGATCGAGAGAAAGCAGTTGAGCTTCTGGTAGGAATCTTCAATTGTTAGTTGGACCATATAGGAAACCTACCCCATTGATTACATAAACAGTTTTTGCTACATTTGTTCTATGCCGGTCCACATTTTAGTGTTTTAAACACAGCATCAGGGCATTATTGGTAGGGATTTGTTCTAATACGTACTTCGAAACCCCAAAGATTTTTGGGTGTTGGAGGAGAATTATGGGCCCCCGATTAACGCCTGAAGAATTAAGAAAGGCAAAGGAGCATAAAAAGAAAGAGGAAGAGGAAATGGAGCAACAACTTTTGGAGAAAAGAAAACAGGAAATCAAAACCAGGATCAGATTGGAACAAATAAGCAGCGAATTAAATGGGCTGTACCAAGAAATAGATAAAATATACAAGAAAGCCCCGGAAGAACCAATCTCAGACCTTACCGTTGAAAATGTGAATAACCTCATCAAAGACACGAAGGAAATCGTCAAGGATGACCCATACATTGATCGTGTTAAGGAATTTGTTCCGGCAGGGGACAACCCGGAGTACCGAGATGTAATAATCGTTCTAAGGCAGTTGAGGCAAGGCTTGGATCGCTTTAAGCAGATTTACTTTTCTCATTACGAAAATTTATCCGATCTGGTTGCCGCGCTTGAGGAAGAAGAATGAAATTGTTAACGACGGCACTGAACCTTCCCCTTGGTCAGAACGAGGTTGATTTTGTGGTCCCAAACCTGGAACAAGATCGGAGGCTTTGTATCGATCCCATCCTTTTATATAAGGCACAAAATATCGAATTCAGATCTTTACATAGAAAGATGTTGGAGATTTTCAACTACGCAATCGAACTATTTGAAAAGGGAGACAAGAAAGGTGCTGAGTATCTGATAGATTTCCCAGAAGCTTACGAGATTGGACTCGGTTATGCTGTTGGGACCACAAAAGGTTCCGGCCTCGGCAGCTATCTTAATAGACTTGTATTCGAGACATTGACTGCAAGCCCTGAATTGGTAAAGAGAAAATTGAGACACATAGAAGAATTGCAGTTAGTGTCGTTGGGAATAGGCGCCGATAGAGTAAGCGACATAACAGCCGATATTTTAAAAGATCACTTTATAGACTATACCAGAAGACAGTGTGAACTTTGGGGTATACCAGTCACCAAAGCAGCTCCGATAACTCACATCTTCAACTTCGAATCAGGACATTGGGAAGATAGGTACGAAGATCTCCCTACAAACCCATACACAGGCACCCCTTTGATTTTTGTTCCCAGACGGATAGTAAGAATCCTTCCTTGGATCAATTTCGATGATTATTTAACATCAGAGTTCAAACTCTTTCTTCCGTCAAAGAAGAAAGCGTTCCAAAGAAAGCACAAAATCGTAAGTAAAGACATTTCGCTAAACAAAATGGAAGCCGTTGAAATAACTCGGAAGGAAGTATATCGAATTGATAAATACGTCGCAAAGAAGGAAAGAACAGCTTCTGAGGCGCAACCAGCAACCATAGAGAGCGATGTACCGATTAACATCAGGCAATTAATCGAGGAACTTAAGGAATTGAAGAGTGGCAGGGAAGATGCCTATGTATATCAGGACTTAATCTTTAAAATACTCAATTATCTTTTTGAACCTGATCTTATAGATGGAAAACCTCAGGTGAGGACCGAATATGGAACAGAAATCAGGGACATCATCTATACAAACGAATCCGATGCATCTTTCTGGAGACATACCCGAGAAAAGCATGGGAATTTCTTGGTTGTTTTTGAGTTAAAGAACAAAGAGGAACTTGATAATTCAGACATCGACCAACTTGCTAACTATTTGGGCGACCCAACAGGTTTCGTAGGAATTTTGATTTCAAGGAGACCACCTGGTCAAGGCCAGTATAGGAAGGCGATTGCAATTTACAACAAAGTCGTCCCCAGAAAGGTCGTTTTATTTCTGTCAGACGAAGACATGGAAACAATGATTAGAGACAAGAACAGCGCCAAAGACCCCACGAAACTCGTTCAGAAGAAGTACAGAGACTTTATGACTTCAATAGAATAGATTTTCACAATTACCGTAAAGAACCCGGTTTGAAGACTTCTAAGAATGCTTCTGAGTGGAGATAAGGCATTGTTTGTGGGGCAGCTTTTATGAACCCTGATTGGATAGGCGCATTAATCGAAGGCAAGATCGAAGAGCCACTGGCATCGTTATCATTAACCGGTCCCCACGGAAGCTCATATCAAGGTTCAGGCCGGCTATTTTGGCACCGGAACGGACAAATCATCATCGAAGGCATCACCTCATGTGATGAGTTCTTGCTAAAGAGAAGTCTCTCCTTCCCACTTCCAGGAAAGATATATACAGGTGCAGAGTTTTGGCGATTGAAAGGGGAATTGGCGAAGAGGGGATGGGAGGTTTCCGCAAAAAGGATAACTACTCACCCATCCCTGAGCTACTTGGGTTCCTCTCCAGTGGCCTTATGGAAAATATTTCCACAAGAGGCTCATTTCAAACAAAGGATAGGGAGGACCCTGCCGAACACCTTAGAAGGTATCATCACACCCTGCCCTGGTTTCCTTTGGACAAAGAGTTCACACATCAACGATAACAATCCTGTATTCGGTTGGAATTCAGATAAAACCGACTGGTGGGATATGAGTATTGAAGATGTAAAATTTTACCTCAGGGATTCTGGTGACAATAGCGCCCGATTGCGAATCAACCAGGCAGAGAAGAAATTTGGCTCATTACACCGGTGGTCGACGGCATTTATAACGTCTCTGAGTTTCCTCTATGGACAAAGAATTGAATGGATAGGGTTTCAGGCTTACATCAAGCAGATAATATTGTCTGTTCTTGTTGACAAAGCTGAAACTGGGCCGGCTCCATTTCCGCCTCTCGGGAGAAAATTCGATCCGGAGAGAAAGATTGACAGAGAAGCCCTTTTATCTTGTGCTACAAAGTTCTTTAGAAATCCTAAGTCGCGAGACGTGAAGAGGTTGCTTTATTTATACTGGGGATCCTTCTCAGCTTTTCTGCCTGCCCAGGCGTTACTGATGGCAAGCATCTTGGAAGGATTATTAAGGGCATCGAAGGAGTCAGTACCGATCTTGTTTGAAGAAAACGCAGCTTTGGCCAAAGAGATCGAAGCCGTTCATCATCTGCTGGGGCAACATCCTGCAGAGTTCTCCACGGGTTTTATGAATAGAGTATCTGGTATGTTGAGCAGTTTTCATGGCACCCGGGGCAAAGACATTTTACAGAACATAAAAGATGCAAGTTGGTTTTCCGTTACAGATACGGAAATCGACTCATGGGCTAGAATCCGGAATCCTCATTCTCATGGAGATTTCTCTCAGTGGGTGAAGGATATCCAGTCTGGCTGGGATCGAACCGCTTGTATTGCAAACCTGATAAATAAGACAATGCTTTTCCTGATCGGTTACGATGGGAAATACGTTGATTACTCGGAGCGTGGTTATCCGGAGAATGCATTTGTGTCCAAGCAGTGTATCTGAATAACGAGACCGGATATTTGATTCCATTTTACCAATCTCGTCCTTTTTGCCGCGAAATCTGTCATATCATCAAGTGTGCATCGGGCAGAGCGACCTCCATTGAGAACAAGAAGCGCAGGCAACCAAGAAAGGTCTTGACAAATACCAAAAACTCGTTGTAATAGCCGGCAAAGAATACGCCAGGAGAGTGCAACAATTATTCCACGAAAAGGAAATATCAACACCTCTTAAAAATTGCAGCAGCCAAGGCAATATGATGAGAAAGCTTCGCAACCCAAGAGAAAAAGGCGAACCACTCTGACGGGCCGCGGCTCAAGGGAAAAGGTTGGCATATGCACAAAAAGAAATCCAAGGCTTATGGCAGAAGGAAACTTGGCAGGGCGATAGGCAATTTAGGATTGGGTAAAGCGCATTTTAAGAATAAGCTCAATTTTACCACGCTCTCATGGGGCAAGAGAGGGGAGAAGTTCATTTGGAGCGCAAAGGCTTTCTCCGATGTAGTCACCAAACTTTTATCATACCTTAATGACAAAATGCTAAACAACATAGACTTTGTTATTTGTGCCGGCAGAGCAGTGACAATTCCCAAAAGGTTTGAAACCAGTGAAGACGCTAAAAGCGCTTTAAAATACACACAGGGGGCTTCTATAATATTTGAAGTGTCCGGAACTGAAGACAACCCGTCCTGGGGCGTTCTATGGAAAGATTCCAAGGAAATTCATTTCGATATAATAAGATCACATCAAATAATAGCTACCAGTGAAGAAACAGATAAGAATGCCGGGCCTGTAAAGTATAAAAGAGCATTATCCTCCCTTAAGCATGTTTTGGATAAGAATGAAGGCCTTCTGCATTTTAAAAACCAAGAGTACCGCCTTCAACTTTTTATATGCGGCGAAAATAATTTTATCAAGAAGAGAGCTGGAAGAAGGAAAGAAAGCCTTTTTGTTTTCGACTTAAACGAAATTGGCTCTCCTATGCCCATCCCGAAATTCTGCGCGGATGAGAAATGGGTTTTAATTAACCCTTCCCACAGACCTTACACACCCGTTATAAGCGGGGGCGGCGCGAATTACAACCCCATTGGAGAGATTCGCCCGACAGTAGCCCGAATGATTCAAGACAAGAAATATGAAGATGGAACTTACCCTCCATCGGCCATAATTCACGTAAACAACTATTCTGGAGAATGGTCAGAAAAGCAAGCTACGAGAGTTTTTACGAAGGAAGGAGGTTTAAGGCGCAATAAATTTATTGATGAGTGTAAAATCGTTGATGAAGAGGACCGAGCCGTTTTTATATCCCGGAAGTTTAAAATCAAGCTGCCAACATAGGTACGAGATAAAATAGACACGCAAGTGTCGTCAGGATAAGTTCCGAAACGGAGGCCGATTTTGACCTCACCTTCTCGGAATTATATCAATTATTGGATTTCAAACACCACTGCTTAGAGATATATGAATATCAAGAAACCATACAGCCAAGCCGCCAGAGTCCAGGGAATTCTGAGAACCCTTGGAGCCAGACACGGCATTACCATAGGCGAATTAGCCGGAGAATTTGCTGTTACCAAGAGAACCCTTTATCGGGACCTTAAGGCTTTAGGGGAGGCAGGCTATCCACTCCTTTCAGAGATCATCGAGGGAACAACCTACTGGAAGCTTGAACCATCATTTAAGAGAGTCCCGCCCGTAACATTCACCATGAATGAGCTGATGGCCCTCTACTTCAGCAGAAAGCTATTTGTGTCTCCAGGAGGACCTCCATTCCAGCCAGACCTTGAATCTGCATTCAAGAAGATCGAGTCGTCCCTCCCTGCCAAGCACATGGCTAAACTGGAGAGGATCGAGGAGATGTTCTCTCCTCTGGTCAAGGCATCCAAGAAAATAGATCTCAATAAGGGAGTCTTTGAAACTGTCCAATGGGCACTTCTCAACCAAAACATTCTGAAGGTGGAATATGAACCAAGGAAGGGTAATCGGGCATTTCCTTTTGAGGTCCACCCCTATTCATTGCTCTTCTATAAAGGAGAATTTTACCTCCTGTGCTTAATACCCGGCAAGGGGATACGCCACTTCGCATTGGAAGGGATTAAGAAGGCAGAGAGAATGAAGGAGAGGTTTGAGATCCCAGAAGACTTCTCTATATCCGAGTTTCTTAAAGTTCCATTCGGCATGTTCCATGAGAAACCGATCACTGTGAAGGTCGTTTTTGACAAAGAGCTATCGGATTATATTCAGAGGCGAACCTGGCACCCAAGCCAAAAGATCAGGGAATTGAAAGACGGGAGAATAACCCTCTCCATGACAGGGAGCGGGACGGAAGAGATAAAGGCGTGGATATTGAGCTTTGGGGCGAAGGCCATGGTTCTTTCGCCTAAACATTTCAGGGAAGAAATCAGAGCTGAAATATCTCAAGCCTTAGCCGCGTACCGGTAGGCTTCTTCCCTATGGTCTCCGCTAAGGATTACACAAGTCCTTAGTGGATACCATATCCAAGGGTCGAAGATTGCGAGTTGAAACTGAGCGCAACGTCTTTGACTCAAAAGAAGCCTGAAAGTCTGGGGGTTAGCCTTTTGCGCCGTGTTAACAACCGTATCAACCTAAACTATTGTTGAATTAAACTGACCATCGGTTTGCCGGTCGGCCATTGTTCTATTTCACCTTGTGAAAGAATCTCAATAGTCCGCCCCTGACCTAACTGTGAGTTAAGTTCTTGAATTACGTTCAGAGTAGTTGGGTCCGGTACATGCCTTTTCTCTCCCCCGATGATGATGTATACCTCGGGCCCATTTCTGGCCCGGACAAGCCTACCTGTTATTACACTTTCCAAAGCGGGTCTGACAGTGTATTTTTGAAACTCCTCCGCTGATATGACATTAACGTCCTTGAAAGAGTACCCTAGCAATTGCAACGTAGGAGGGTCTGGAATGTGGCGTAGCACCCCATCTTTATATAGATACACTTCAGGGTGTCCAATTTGTCGAATCAGAAGGCCAAGTGGATCTCTAATCTGAAATCTGCCACTGAGTACCAATGTGATAAAAAACACCAGAATGAGATTTGTAAGGAATACATTGAGATAAATTTGTTCACCACTGACACCAAAGGCGATATAGTTGTATATAAAAACAATGCTAAAAATTGTTAGAATGCCGAATGATGCTTTTGCGAATGTTGATACTCGAAAATAGATGAACAACGACACTCTCAGCCACTTTGAGAAAGCAGGCCTCATATGTGCCAGCAGAACGATAACGAATGGCGCAAGAAAAAATGAAATACCGACAATAAGACTGGTTTGTAGGTTCTTAAGCAGATAATCTCTTGCCAACGTGACAATCGTTGTTACTATCCCGAAGTAAATCAAATAATAAAATGTTAGCACTGATAAGATTAGTAATCTCATATCGCCCCCTTCGTAAGTTTGCCGCACGTATGGCAGACAACTTGGGTATATCCGAATGTCCCTCCTAAATATTACTACTTGGAATATACACCTTCTTGTCAAACCTGTAAACTATTTATTACAGGAAGAAAGCAATGGACGACTACTTTGATACTGACAGCCCCACAAATCATCTCCAACCTAATACCATTTGTGACCTATTCTGTCACAGCAATCAGTTAGAATACATCTAAATAAGAATCGGAAGGAGATGTTCCATGATCTTAGTGGATATTGAGAGAAGATATAAAAGCCTTCTAGAAATGGTGAAAATGAGGGAAAACCAGGTGAAAGCATTCATTTCTTTTTTAGCAGAGGAGACCTCTTGGCTATCAGCCCCAGCCAGCACCCGTTTTCACAACAATTTCGAGAAAGGCCTTTTAGCGCATAGCGTTTCTGTCACGGAAGCACTCCTTAAGATCAAAGAGATCTTAGCCCCATTTATACACGATGAGAGTTGCGTAATCGTTGGCCTGTTTCACGACGTGGGGAAAGTTGGCCTTCCCGGAAAGCCCATGTACCTTCATAATCCTGATCTTAGACACGAGTCTAAAAAATACATCGTCAATCCAGAACTTATTTACATAGGGCTGGGAGTGAGGAGCCTCCGACTAATCTCGCAATTCATTCCCCTTTCTGAGGAAGAAGTTCAGGCCATTGTCTATCACGACGGACAGTATGTAGAGGAAAACAGAACCATCGCCCATCGAGAAGAACCCTTAACGCTTCTACTCTCGTATGCCGACAACTGGGCAGGCTGTGTTCTTGAAAGAAAGAGTCATCGTCTTTATAGATAGGAATTCGTTGTCTTATGTGACATATTCTGTCACAGGAATCAGGTAAAATATCTGTTTACAAGGTAATCGCATATGAGTGCAGTTGAAGAGATGGGAATAGATCCTGAAATCATATCCCTACTAAGGAGAGAGGCTCGACGCTTGACAGATCAAGGGTACTACGAAGAGGCTGCAATTAAACTCCGAACGTGCCTTCAAATGGAATGCGATACCGTGAAGAAAGCGGCCATTCTCGGCGACATTGGCTACTGCTTTCTAAGACTGGGCTGGCATGAGGAGGCTGTAAAGGCATATACCCAATACCTCCAGATCTACCCAACTGACAACGATGGCAGATTCTTTCTGGCCAGCGCCTATGCTTCGTTGAAGTGGATAGACGAGGCAATCACGGAACTGAAGACCATCCTGAGATCTGATCCAACCGACGTCCTGGCCCGTCACGATCTCGGTTTATGTTATCGGGATAACGGGTGGCTCAAAGAATCCCTGGAGGAGATGAGGAAGGCCAACGAGTATGCGGTTACCTATGGAAACGCAGAGGAGAAGGAGATCATCAATTCCAGCCTCAGCCACATCGAGGAAGAAGTTCAAGATGGAGAGGAAGATGGGACAAAGGAAACCTTCTTGCTTCTCATTTTATTGGCGACTGTGATGAAGAGGTCGAAGCTGAAGTCAAGAAAACCACCGAGGGAATAGGTATGGGAAATGTCTACTGGCTGGTGGCCCAAGAAGATCCACTGCCCGAACTGTAATTATGATGGCTACGCCAGATTGAAAGGCGCCGGCTGTTTGAACTGGATCACGTTGCTGGGCCTGCTCTTTGTATCGTTTCTGTTTTGGCCTCTGTTCATAATCACCACCTTGCTGTTCTTGTACCTCCTTTTAAAGCCATCGAGGCAAAACTGTCCCAAATGCGGATGGAAATTTCCGATTCCGTCATCACACTATAAACAAAGGGGTGTCGCAAGGGTCTTTGATGAGAGGAAGAGGACCTTTTTGATTTGATGGCGATAGCGATTTTGTTCAGTTACCTTGACACTCAAGTAGCACCTCTCGTCTCCCTTCATAACAAAATGTAACGAAATGATGTTTCATGATGTTTCGCTGACCTCCTCTATAATTAGGTGGATTTCATCTTCAATTCAGATCATAAGTCATCCTAAAGTGAAGACCCGAATCCCAATCCAGATCATTATAAAATACTACTTGCTTAAATCCACACTCCCTCAACGTATTCACTACGTCACTCTTCATAAACTTATGAACAAAGGGCCGTCCTATCAATACCCATTTAAGCATCAAAATCGTATCATCAGGACCTGAGAGCGAAACGTAAAAATTCAACCCTTCATCAAGAAACATCTCCTGGAACTTTTTCGCAACTGCCCTTCTCCGCTCTCTTTCAGCCTTGCCTTGATCTGGCACATTGATGGACTTCGCCTTATCTCTATATTCCGGTGGAATATTACTTAGATGGTCGGTAGTGACTTCAACGCCATCGCTTCTTGTATAGACCCACAACGTCTTGCTCCATGCAGGACAAGCCAACATTAAAACAATCAAAATCGGCATCATCTTTCTCATGTCGCATCTCCTCAAAAATAGTGGGATGGGGAAGTCCCATATCTTCTTCGACATTTCCTTCCAGAGTTCCAACGTGCCGGGTTGCGGTGTTCCAATGACCACCGTTTTGTCTTGATCATCAATCACGCTGACTTCAAGTGCACCAAGCAAATCCTCCCACAAAACGCAACTGATTCTCCTTGAAATGATCTCAATCTCTCTGGGAAAGATTCTTGCCAAGAAGCAGGTCCTGTTTGAGGACCTCAAGCTTGCATGAGGAGGAATCGCTCTAAATCAGCCCTGCCTCCTCAAAATGCTTGAGAATCAGAGGGACTTTATTAAGATCACTATCACTCAACTGAAAACCATCCTCGTTGGCTTTCCAAATCTCGATGATATCCCTCCAGAGAACCCATCCAATACTCTTTGAAAGTTCCTCAAAGTTGATTGATCGGTAAGGAAGCCTTTCTTTGATCCTATCAGGATCCTTCATACACTCCTGCATCCGATACCAATAAAGTCTGCTTCGTTCGTAATACTCAGGAGTTAATAGGATAAAGAGGGACTTCTTTATTTGTTTCTCCGCCTGATAGCTCCCTACATCAAGGTTTCGAGAAATCTGGTCCCGGCATGGATCATAGGTAGTTTGGCAGTCAATATCGCTGAGATATTTAGCCTCGACGAAGGCGAGAATCTTAGGAGTATCAATGACAAGATCCACCTCCGTGGGCCCTTCGAGCCTCTTCCCCAGTTTTGCTCTCTCCCTGCATCTGAGAATCCCTGACTCTTGAAGTCTACTCCTCAACCAGTCATCATGCTCTTTGGGTGGGTAAAATTCTTTGGTCTTTCGACCGTGCCAAAACCGTAGCACCGCTTGATCCAGATCTGCTATTTGGAAAATCTCCCGACTTCCGAAGCTTTTCTGGAAAAATGGCAACAGCCATTTCGATAGAGGCTTAACGTCCATCAATGGGCGAAAGGCACTCCAAGTCAAGAAATCTTCACTATTTGCGCTGTGCAAAATCCGTATCAGCTGGCGATTAGCCTCATTCTGGCTAAAAGGAAGAATATCTCTGAGTTCGTCCTCAAAAAGAACAGGGTTTTGACTCACTGCGTTTCCTTCCCTCCATGACCACGGCGGGGTCAAAGTAGGATTCGATTTCGTCTTGGTACAAGAGGCGAACCATAGGATCTCCGGGACAAGGTTAATCTATCTGATATAGGACTTAAAGTCAATATATATTAAAAAATAAGACTTTAGGTCACTGTTAAACAGTTCCTTCTTGAAATATCCTCCCTTCTAAAAAGGGGATGGATATGACAGACATTAAAAGTAAAGTCGGGTTGCGGGTGACTCAGCTGAGAAAATCAACCGGCATGACCCAAGCTAAGCTGGCAGATAAGGCCAACCTGAGCATTGATTCGATAAGCCGGTTGGAAAGAGGGGACAGGGCTCCGTCTCTGGAATCTATGGAGAGGATTGCCATGGCCTTAGACGTCGAGCCTATAGAGCTTTTAAATTTTAGAGGGAAAGAATTTAAGGCTTTGGCTGAAGGACCTCTGGAAGCTTTGGAATTATGGAATCTGCTGAGAAACAAAAAGAGGGACCAGATTAAAAAGATCTGCGACATAGCCAAGCTAGTCTTGAGCTAAAGAATCAATCTTTTTTCTTTACCATGTCAGAAACTCGATTTTAGACAACTCGATTCAGATCTCTCTTGACTTCGATATACGATTTCGTGATACTTAATACCATCCAATTATAAATCTGCGAAGTTCACAGCCCTTACCCTGTAAAATGCAAAAAGAAAAGAGATCAAAAAATCCCACCTCTAAGAACGCTGTAATCTATGCCCGGGTCTCCTCGAAGGAGCAGGAAAAGGAAGGCTTCTCCATCCCTGCACAGCTAAAACTCTTAACCAACTATGCTGCTGGCCAGGGCTTCACAGTGGTCCAAAAATGCGTGGATGTGGAAACCGCTAAGCAAACGGGACGCTCTGGCTTCATGGAAATGGTGAACTACTTTAAGAAACAGCATAAACCGACAACACAGAAGGAACCCCATCCCGTTCTTCTCGTAGAAAAAACTGATCGTCTCTACCGTAACCTGAAAGACTGGGTCATCCTTGATGAACTAAACCTGGAGATCCACTTCGTTAAGGAGAATTTTGTGCTCTCTCCTGACTCTCGCTCTTCCGAAAAGTTTATACACGGCATCAAAGTCCTGATGGCAAAGAACTACATCGACAATCTTTCTGAGGAAACAAAAAAGGGAATGTTGGAAAAAGCAGAGCAGGGCATTTACCCATCTTTTGCCCCTCTGGGTTACGTTAACGTTGATAATGGTGGAAAGAGAAACATTCAACCCGACCCGCTTATTGCGCCGCTTATTCGTGCGCTTTATGAATGGTATTCCACCGGTAACTACTCGCTCTTAGAGGTGACCAAGAAGGCCCAGGCTGAAGGGCTCACCTACCGCAAGACCGGAGCCAAGTTACACAAGAGTATAGTCTATAGGATTCTAACCAACCCCATTTACTATGGTGATTTCGACTGGGCAGGAAGACGCTATAGAGGAACCCATCAGCCGATCATTTCTAAGGGACTCTTTGATCGTGTGCAAGAAGTCCTGGCTGAAAAGGGTCGGAGGAAAACCCGTCAGCAAAAACATCACTGGGCATTCCAAGGCCTCGTCTCTTGTGGTCACTGTGGTTGTGCACTGACTGGCGAGATCAAAAAGGGGCGTTATGTCTACTACCACTGCACCGGTCACAAAGGAAAATGTCCAGAGCATTATGTCCGTGAAGAGGAATTAGACCGGGAATTTACCGAGGCCCTAAGAGCCATAAAGATAGATAAAGAGGTGTTGGAATGGGTAGTGGTGGCACTTAAGGAGAGCCATTCTGAAGAAAAACGATACCACAATGACATGATTTCTACACTCCAGAATCAGTATCAGAAATTGCAGGACCGCATTGATGCAATGTATATAGACAAGCTGGATGGGAAGGTCTCTGAAGATTTCTTTAGTCGTAAAAGTGAAGAATGGGGTGCTGAGCAGGCTAACATCCTCCGGAAGATTGAACAACACCAGAGTGCAAATAGATTCTATCTTGAAGAAGGGACGCGGCTTCTCGAACTTGCGCAACACGCCGTAACTCTTTATGAAAAACAGGAAATGGAAGAGAAGAGACGTTTGCTAAATTTCGTATTCTCGAACTCGACTTGGAAGGACGGTAAGCTTAAGCCAGTCTATCGAAAACCCTTTGATTTACTTGCACTTACCAACACGGCCTACCAAAAAGAAAAGGCCGTCTCTTCTAAAAAAGACGGCCTTTTTGAAATCTGGCTCCCCGAGTAGGATTCGAACCTACGACCTAGTGGTTAACAGCCACCCGCTCTGCCGGTTGAGCTATCGGGGAATTAAAATGATTCAAGCTCCAATAATCAAATTCCAAATCCCAAATAAATTCCAATTACCCAATGTCTAAATAACCAAACAAATAAAATAACCGTCAGGCGCTACTATCGGTTGCCTGTCTACCGACAGGTAGAAGCTATCGGGGAATATATCTAATTACCAATCACCAAATCCCAACATCCAAACAATCATCAATAACCAAATTTCAATGATCGAATTAACAAATCTTTGAGCTGCACAAGCTGGGGCATT
>Ga0315295_10000098_pt1 | contig 71696 bp, 63 predicted proteins | sample YL17G14_0_MG_FD_204453 | JGI IMG/M metagenome (GOLD analysis project Ga0315295, IMG submission 204453) | Sediment microbial communities from Yellowstone Lake, YNP, Wyoming, USA - YL17G14_0 | ecosystem: Environmental > Aquatic > Freshwater > Lake > Sediment | place: USA: Wyoming | collected... | reverse complement strand
TTGCGGGCGTGGAGCTTGCCTGCCTGGACCTCTTGAACAGCGACTGGCGTGACTGGCGCTGCCCGGGGCGAAGGACGGACCGGTTGGAGGACCCGGAGTGGGTGCGCCGCTTCCTGGACCGGTGGAACCTCACTGTTCCCCGGCCCATGGATGCCTGTGCCTCGGAGATGCTCACTGAGCTGCGGTCTGTGTTACGGCGGCTCGTGGACGACTTCCGGTCGGGCAAGCCCCTCCACCGTGAGGACGTTGCCCGTCTTGACGCGGCGATGGCCGCCGCCCCTGTGTGCCGCCGCCTGCACCAAGAGGGTAATCGATGTTGCCTGTCCACCGAGCCGGTGTCCCGCGACTGGACCTGGGTGGCCGCCGAGATCGCCGCGTCGTTTGCCGACCTGGTGGAGTGCGGCGACCCCGGACGCCTCAAGGCCTGTGAGAACCCCGAGTGCCTGTGGGTTTTCTACGACGAGAGCCGCAACCGGAGCCGCCGATGGTGCGACGCGACAGAGTGCGGCAACCTCATCAGGGTACGACGGTTCAGGGCCCGGCAGAGGGCGGTGCGGAGCGGCCCGAAGCGCTGTGCGCCTTAATGGGGGCCTGATCGCCGTGCCGCAAGACTGGACGGGGCCCCGCGTGTCGGCCAATCCCGCGCTCAGACCTTCGCCTCGACCTCAGCCTCTTCCTTGAGCAAGGCGGTCAGTCGTTCCAGCCGCCTCCTCCTCTGCAGGGGAGTGCCCTGGTACAGGAACCTGTGCACCAACTCGCGGTCGCGAGCAGGCGAATCATCGCGCCAGTCGCATCTGGTACAGATGTACGCCCCGAAGTAGGAATCATAGAAGGAGATGCCGCCGCACTTAGGGCACAGTTCCACGACTCACGCCCCCCAAAAAGAATCGGAAGTAGGCCCTGGCCGTCACGCCCTGGAAGGGTCTTTCGGTAACGCTACCTGTCTTGAGGATCTTTCGGGTCTCCTCGCTTGGGTATGGTTCGAAGTATATCAGCTCCTTAATGCCGACCCGGGCTATCTTGTTGGCGCACATCATGCATGGATACGTGGTGGTATACAGTCTTGCCTCGGACAACGCTACTGCACTGCCGAATCTCGCCACGTTAATAATGGCATTCTCCTCGGCGTGCAAAGCCCGACATCGGTCGAGAACCTTGAGGCTATCGATCACCCCGTGAACTCCCTTCCGTTCTTCAGGGTCTTGCACGACCGCATCGAGGGCTTCCTTGATTTCATCGCGCACAGAATCTCTATTGCACTTCCCGTTCGCTTGTTTACATGACTTCTCTTCACTAGGGACTTCGTTATAGCCAGAACTGAAGAGATGTCTGTCTTTATCAATGATTACCGCGCCCACTTTGCGCTTGAGGCAGCTTGACCGCTGCCCGTTTGCGTACGCCATCGTCATTAGGGCCTCATCCTCAGTGGGGGAGAGGGAGTACCGAACTTCCATGCCACTGATGTAGTACTTAACGAGGCTCCTGAGCTTGGCATCGGCGTCTGAATTCTTCGGAGCACTCTCGTTGTTCGCTATGACCAGATCTGCACTATAGAAACAAGCAGCCACTCTCTGTCCGTGTTCGACACCTTCCCGGGAGTCCGTCCTGTCTTCTCTGTTGAAGGCATTCACGTCATCACCGTACAGGTTCTCAAGGCGCTTCAAGCGCACGTCCTTGTCCGCAAACACACCCATCAAGAAGAAGTTGGAGAACTCTCTACGCAAAGCCTCTGCCTCATGAGGATTCTTGATACTATCAATGACCCACTTCTTGCACTCCGACTGCTTGCGCATCTCCTCAATGGCTAGTCGGGCAAGGCAATCGGCTCCATTCTTCTCGCGCAGGGCTGTCCCAAACCCCTGAAGTTGCGGCCGAGCAGGGTTGTCCTGACCTGTTTCCTGAACATACCGCTCTTTCAAGTAGGCTGTCAGCGAGAGAAGGCGATAGCCCCCCGGGACAATGATCTCCTCGGCGATCTTGCTGCAGCCGCTGCCGAACGAACCGGTTAGTCCGATGACTGCAGTTGGCAAGAAGCCACCCACCTATCCCCCGAGTTGGCAACCCATTACAGTCACTTCGGCTCTTGCCGCTGGAATCCTCCTTGCCGAAGATTTTGAGAATCAGGGGGCTGTTGCCCGGCTTGGGCAAGTTGGCAGGCTGGCGTCCATCGGGGGTGCTGAGGGCGGCAAGCCGGACGCCGGGCCCGTAGAGCCGCTGGGGCTCTTCACCCGCCGCGTCGGCCCAGCACAGGAGGCCCAGCCCGCACAGGAACTCCAGGCGCAGGTCCGACAGCGCCCGCCGCAGCACGTCCCTGACCTGCGGCGCCATCTCCACGCCCCGGCCCAGCCCGGCGGTCGCCGCCGCGCCCAGCCGCCACAGCAAGTCCATCGCCGCGACCCCCTTGCGCCCCTTGTGGTGCGGTCTCGCCCGGCGCCCAACGCGCCCTTGCGCGCGGGCTTCGCCCGTATATCCTGTTCGCCCCGTGCCGCGTGCCCCCTTCCCCAGGCCGTTGGCGGGCCACGCGCGCTCTTGGTGGCGCGCGGGACGCGATCCGGGACGCGATCTTTGTGCTACAATACCCCTTGGGAGGGTCGAGACACGCCCCCGCGAGGGGGCCGGGGAGATGGAGGGGGTGGCGCAGGTGACGCAGGTGGCGCGCGTGGCGGGCGGATGCGACCTCTGCCCACGGCGCTGCGCCGTCGACCGCGCATCGGGCGCGGCCGGCTGGTGCGGGGCGGGGCCGCTGCCGCGCGTGGCGCACGCCTCGCTGCACTTCTGGGAGGAGCCGTGTCTGTCGGGCTCGCGCGGCTCAGGCACGGTGTTTTTCAGCGGCTGCAACATGCGCTGCGTCTTCTGCCAGAACCACGACATCAGCACCCGGCCGGGGGGCGGGGCGGCCCTCGACGCCGCCGCCCTCGCTGCCCGCATGGCTGACCTCCTGGGGCAGGGGGCGCACAACGTCAACCTCGTGTCGCCCAGCCACCATGCGCCGGGCGTGGTCGCCGCCCTGGAGCTCCTGCGGGCGCGCGGCGCCAGCCCCGCCGGCGGTGGCGGTCCCACAGACGGTGCCGGCCCCACAGGCGGCACCCGACTGGCCGGCCGGCCCACGGTGGTATGGAACTCCAACGCCTACGAGAGCATTGAATCATTGCGCCGCCTTGAGGGCCTGGTCGACGTGTACCTGCCCGACCTGAAGTATGTCGACGACGACCTGGCCGTACGCTACTCGTCGGCGCCGGGCTACTTCGTGGCGGCGACCGCCGCCATCCGCGAGATGGCGCGCCAGGCCGGCCCGCCCGCCCTCGACGACGCGGGCCTGATCGTGCGCGGGGTGATCGTGCGCCACCTCGTCCTGCCGGGCCGCGCCGCCGACGCCTGCCGGGCCCTGGACTGGGTGCGCGCCGAGTTCGGCGGCGCCGTGCTGGTGAGCGTGATGGCGCAGTACACGCCCGTCCACCGCGCCTCCGAGTTCCCTGGGCTCAACCGCCGGGTCACCCGCGCTGAGTATGAGCGCGTGCTCGACCACGCGACGGCGATCGGCCTCGAGGATGGCTACTTCCAGGACCGCGGCAGCGCCTCCGAGCAGTACATCCCGCCGTTCGAGCGCGCCCCCGACCCAGGCGGCGGCGCGACCGGCGCGCCGGGTGCGCGCAAAGCCGAATGAAAGGGATTACTGCTGCGGGCAGAGAATAACAGTTGACGGGTTGAGACTGCCGATGCCGGAAGGAGGTACGCCCCGTGATCCCCATGGCGGCCATATCGAGGGGCGGGAGTGGCGGGCGGCGCCCGGACGACGGGCGCGGCGCCCTGGATTCGTTCCACGTCCCCCCGGCCCTGCGCATGCATCCGGTGTCGTTCCTGGTCTTCGTCCTCGCTCTGGCCCCGTTCGCGGTCTGGACGGTGCTGACAGAAGAGGTGTGGCCGGCGGTCGTCGGCATCGTCCTGGCGTTCCTTCTCGCCAGCGCGGTCCGCGTCGTCAACGAGTGGGAGCGGGCGGCGCTGCTGCGCGTCGGCAAGTTCCGGCGCATGGCCGGCCCGGGCCTGTTCCTCATCATCCCGCTCATCGACTCGGTGCCGTACATCATCGACCTGCGCATCATCCCATACAACGTGCCCAGCCAGAAGACGCTCACCCGCGACAACGTGCCGGTGACGGTCGACGCCATCGTGTACTACAAGGTGGCTGACCCCCAGGCCGTGGTGCTCAAGGTCGAGGACTACCGCAAGGCGACGCAGTTGGGCGCCGCCGCCGTGCTGCGCGACCTGATCGGCAAGTCCAGCCTCGACGAGCTCCTGTCCGAGCGCGAGGAGCTGGGCAAGAGCATCCGCGCCACCCTGGACGGGCTGACCGGCGGCTGGGGCATCCAGGTGCTCAACGTCGAGATCCGCGACGTGTTCATCTCCGAGCAGCTCGAGGACGCCATCGCCCGCGAGCCGGCGGCCGAGCGCGAAAAAAGGGCGCGGCTCAAGCTGGCCGAGGCCGAGATGCTGGCCGCGGGCATGATCGTCGAGGCGGCAAAGATATACGAGAAGGACCCCGTCGCCCTGCAGCTGCGCTCGATGAACATGCTGTACGAGATGGCCATGGAGGGCAAGAACACGATCATCTTCGTGCCCACCGAGAGCCGCCTGGGCATGCCGGCCCCGCTTGGGGTCTACGGCCTGATGGAGCGCATGGGGGTCGCGCCCGGCGAGGGCAAGGGCAAGGGCGAGGGCAAGGGCGACAAGGGCGCCGGCGGCTGACGCGGCGAGAGTGGCGCAGTGGCGCAAGGCGCTGGGCCACGGCGTGGCGGGCGCAATGACGGGCGCGGCCCCGGGGCCGCGCCCGCGCCGTCACCGGCCGTCAGTGCGGTTGCCGGCCATCATCGGAAGAACGCCAGCCCGGCCGCGATGCCCAGAAGCGTCAGGATGATCGGGTGCACCTTGAACAGCAGGGCGCCGGCCAGCACGAGCACGAACAGGCCGCCGCTCTTCCAGTTGGGGATGGCCGCCGGGCCAAGCCCGACGAGCGCCACGGCGATCAGCGCCAGCATGGTGGGCCGCAGCCCGCGGAAGGCGGCGGCCACCAGCGGCTGGTTGTGGAACGCGCTGTACAGGCGGGATATGACCAGTATGACGACGATGGGCCCCAGCGTCAAGCCCAGCGTGGCCACCACCGCCCCGGCAATCCCCGCCAGCCGGTTGCCCACGAACGTCGCCAGGTTGACCATGATCGGCCCCGGCGTGACCTCGGCGATGGCCACCACGTCGGTGAACTCCTGCGCGGAGAGCCAGGCATGGCCGCTGACGATCTCGCGCTGCGCCAGGGCAAGCATGCTGTAGCCGCTGCCGAACGTAAACAGCCCCACCTTGGCGAACGACAGGAACAGCTGCCAGAGGACCAATGCCGCCCCCCCCGTTTCGACTCGCGTCGCCTACTTCCCCGCCCCTACTTCCCCGCCCGCCAACAGGGTTCGACCCCGGCACCCATTGTCCTGCCGTTCGCGGGCGCGACGAGCCACATCCTCATGCGGCTGACCCCCCGGGACCAGCGCCCCGCCCTGATCATTACTGTGTCCCAGCGAACCAGGAGATTGCGGATGCAGCGCGCGACGCTGCCTCCAATAATGGTGTGCGGCATCTATTTTACTTTTCCTAGCAGGAAAGGGAGTAACCAGCATCGAAACAACAATGATGTTCGACATTGTTCGGGAGAAAGCGCGGGTCGGTGAGCCCGGGGGTGCTGTGCCTCGTGCTGGGACGCGAGGTGGAGGCGGTATCGTGAAGGTCTTCTGTCGCGCCTGGGAGGCGCAGAGGGGGGTGATGGCAGTGCGCGTCGTCAGCAAGAAAGATGTCGAGAAACGGGTCGAGGACGACGGCGCCGGCTTGCTGTACGATGTCGAAACCAACAAGACCTACGTCCTGAACTCGACCGGCGTGTGGTTGTGGGACAGCCTCGCCCCGGGGCTGACGCTGGAGCAGTTGTTGATCAAGGCCAGGACGGAGTTCAGCATCGACCCTGGCTGCATGTGCGAGGTGGCGGAACAGGTGGCAGACTGCCTGCTTGGGCTATATGCAGAAAAGCTGGTTTCAGTGGGGGTCGGTGGGCGTGTCTTGCCTTGATCGCCGGGCCCCGCCACTGAGTGCCCCGGTGGACGTGTTCTTGAACGTCACCTCCAAGTGCAACCTCGCCTGCGTCTACTGCTCGTCGGCGTCCTTCTACGACGGCGAGGTGGACGAGTTGACGGGGGACGACATGCGGCGGCTGGCGGCCCGGTTTGACGAGTTGGGGCTGTTCCGGCTCAAGCTGACCGGCGGCGAACCGCTCCTGCGCCGTGACCTGTTCGACTTGGTCGAGCTGTTCAAGCCGCGCCGCCGCGGCGTGGGCATCAACAGCAACGGCACCTTGATCGACGGCGACGCTGCCCGGCGCATGAGGGCGCTGGGGGTCCGCCAGTGCGCGGTGAGCCTGGATGGCGCCGACGAGGCGACCAACGCCGCGACGCGGGGCCGGGGCGCGCTGGCCCGGACGCTTTCCGGCGTCGAGGCGCTCGCCGCCGCCGGCGTGCCCATCGCCATCCTGTGCACCGTGTCGCGGCTCAATTACCGGGGCTTGCGTGAGGTCGCCCGGCTGGGCAGGGAGTACGGGGCCGAGAACGTGTCGTTCAACACCGTCAACTGCCAGGGCAAGGCCGCCCCCCGGTATTCGGAACTGATGCTTGACGCGGCGCAGCGGCTGCAGGTGGCGCAAGAGCTGCTCGACCTGAGGGCCAACTTCTACCCCAGGGTCTCAGGGGACTTCCTGGTGTTCTCCTTCGCCCTCACCTCGCCGCCGCCACGCTGGGACGGCACCCTGCTGCCCTGCGGCGCGGCCAAGGAGATTTGCGTCATCGGGGCCGACGGATGGGTGTTCCCGTGCGACAAGATGCCGATGCTGAAGTGCGGCAACGTTAAGAGGGAAGACATCAAGGCCATCTGGAACGCTGAACCGATGCGCCGGGTGCGGGCGCTGGCCGGGCAACCGGTGCGGCTCGTCGCTGATTGCGCCGACTGCGCGCATGTCTCGTACTGCGCCGGCGGTTGCCGGGGCGATGCCTTCCTGGCGACAGGGAGCCTTTACGGGCGTGACCCGTTGTGCTATGCGCATTCACCAGCCGTAACAGAGCGTGCGCGGGCCTGATCCCACCAGGCTTTAGGGGGGCCGGTGGGGAGAGGGGGTGAGACGCGATGTGGACGAAGCCCACGATTGAGGGTATCCAGCCTAGATCCGAGGCAGTCAACGTCTGCTGCATGGGCACAGGCTTGTTCAACGCCTGCAAGCCCGGTTCATGACGCTCTAGGGTGAGGTCGGCCGGAACCTGAAAGGGCTCGCGGCCTGAGCATCATTCCGGCCCCCCAGATCGTTCCGTCAGGGGGTGGGGCGGCGTGTCTTGTCTTGAGCCCAGGAGCCGGGCGCTCTGCGCCCCCGTCAACCTGTTCCTCAACCTGACGTCCAGGTGCAACCTGGAATGCGTCTACTGCAGCAGCACGGCCTATTACGGCGGGCGGCACGCCGAGGTCGCCGAACTGACGCTCGACGATTACCGCCGCCTCGCCGCGCGCTTTGACGAACTTGGGGTGTTCCGCATTATCTACACGGGCGGCGAGCCGTTCGTGCGTGAAGACTTCATCGACATCGTGGGTCTGCTGCGGCCTGACCGGCGCGGGGTCACGGTCAACACCAACGGCACCTTCGTTGACGCGGATGCCGCCCGCCGGCTGAAGGCGCTGGGGGTGCGACTCTGCGCCGTCAGCCTCGACGGCGCAGACGACGAAACGAACGCCCGGACCCGGGGGAAGGGCACCCTGGCGCGGGCCGTGGCGGCCATCGGCGCGCTGGCGGCGGCGGGGGTGCCGGTGGCCATTTCGTGCACGGTGACCCGCCACAACTTCAGGCGGCTGCGACCCGTGGCCGTGCTGGGACGGGAGTACGGCGCTGACATCTCGTTCACCTCGGTCACCGCCCTGGGGCGCGCCGCGCCCGGGTTCGCTGAACTGGCCCTCGACGCCGGGGACCGCCGCTGGCTGGCCGGCGAACTCCTGGACATGAAGGCCGGCGTCTGGGAGCACGTGGGCGGGGACCTCACATCGTTCGCCTTCGACCTCCTGCCGCCGCCCGCGGGCGGCGGGGCGACGCTTCTGCCCTGTGGCGCCGCCAAGGAGGCCTGCGCGATAACCGCCGACGGCTGGATGTTGCCGTGCAACAAGATGCCCGCCTTCAGGGGCGGCAACGTCAAGAGCGAGGACATCAAGGCCGTCTGGAACTCGGCGCCGCTGCGCGAGGTGCGCGCCCTCGACGGACAGCCCGTGCGCATGATCCGTGAATGCGCTGATTGCCGGCACATCCCGAACTGCTCCGGCGGCTGCCGCGCCGAGGCATACCTGGCGACCGGCAGCCTGTACGGGCGCACCCCTTCGTGTTACGCGTACTCGAAGGCTGGGGGGGAGAAAGATTGACGTCGGCTCAGGAGATCCCGCGGCTGGGGTGGCTGTACGTCTACCTGACCCGCGCCTGCAACCTGAGGTGCGCTCACTGCTGGCTGAGCGCCGGGCCGGCTGCGGCGTTGCCGGACGCCATCGCGGCCGGCGACGTACTCCGCTTGGCGCGGCAGGCCCTGCCGCTCGGGCTGCGCGAGGTCCGCATCACCGGCGGGGAGCCCATGCTCGCCCCGTCCTTTGAGCACCTGGTCAAGGGGCTGGCGGACCTCGGGACGGAGGTCAGGGTGGAGACGAACGCGACGCTGGTCACTGCGGCTATCGCCCGGACCCTGGCTGCGTGCCGCGCCACCGTGGGCGTGAGTCTCGACGGCGATGCAATGTACCACGACCAGGTGCGCGGCTTCGACCGCGCCTACGGCCGCGCCCTGCGGGGGATCGGCCTCTTGCGCGACCAGGGCGTGGAGGTGTCGCTGGTCATGGCCCTGCGGCGCGGCAACGCCGGGCTCATCCCGCACGTTGCCGGGGTCGCCGCCGACTTTGCCATCGGGCGGGTGAAGGTCAACCCGGTGACGGCGATGGGCCGGGCAACCCAGCTGGATGACCTTCTACCCGCGGCCGACCTCCTGGAACTGATGCGCCGGTACATCGACGCCGGCGAGGACGGCCCCGCAGTGGACTTCGAGCTACCGCATGCCTTCTGGCCGCTATCGTCGATCAAGCGGGTGGGCGTCTGTCATTACCTGCAGACCCTCAGCCTGCTTGCCGACGGGGCTTTGGCCATGTGCGGCCTGGGGTTCGACCGCGACGACTGGCGGCTGGGACGACCGGACGCCGACTTGGCCTCGATCTGGAACGAACACCCCTTGTTGGTCCGGGTCCGCGCTGACCTCCCGGGGCGCCTGGAGGGAATCTGCGGGCGCTGCCTGTTCCTGCCTGCCTGTGGCGGCGGCTGCCGGGCCCTGGCACTGGTGGCCCACGGCTCGTGGGTGGCGCCGTTCCCCAAGTGCGAAGAGCTGGCCGAGAGCGGCCTGTTTCCCCCGGCGCGGCTGAAGCGGGGGGCGTGAGGTCCGGGCGCGAGGGCGGCGACGGGGCCGCGGCGACAGGGTTAGCGCCCCGCGATGGCGAAAGAACACCCGGGCGCGCCAGGCAACGGCGAGGCCCCGCGGGGAGTGACGGACTGTGGATACGGGCGCCTGCGCCATCGTAGTCGAGGGGCTCCACAAGACATACCGGTACTTCCGCAAGCCTCCCGGGCTTGGCGGGACGATGGCGAGCCTGTTCCGGCGCCGCTACCTGGCCAACACCGCCCTGAAAGGCATCTCGTTCAGCGTTGGCAGGGGCGAGCTCCTGGGGCTGATCGGCCCCAACGGCGCCGGCAAGACGACGACGCTCAAGGTGCTGGCCGGCCTCCTGCACCCCGACGCCGGGACGGTCTCGGTCCTCGGTCACCAGCCGTGGCGCCGCCGCCCCGAGTTCCTGCGCCAGATCGGCTTTGTCATGGGCAACCGCGGCCAGCTCATCTGGGACCTGCCGGCCATCGACACGCTGGGCTTTAACGCCGAGGTGTACGGCGTTGACCGCCGGCGCTTCCGCCAGGTGGTGGACGAGCTGGCGGCGCTCCTGGGCGTCGAGTCGCTGCTCGACGTTCAGGTGCGCAAGCTCAGCCTGGGCGAGCGCATGAAACTGGAGGTCATCGCCTGCCTGGTCCACGAGCCGCGGCTCACCTTCCTCGACGAGCCCACCCTCGGGCTGGACCTCATATCCCAGCGGCGGCTGCGCGAGTTCGTGCGCGAGTATAACCAGCGCACCGGGACCACCGTCGTGCTCTCCAGCCACTACCTCGAAGACATCAGGCAGCTGGCGCGGCGGGTGCTCATCATCAACGCCGGCGCCGTCGTCTATGACGGCCCGCTCGAGGCGATCGTATCGCGGGCCGCGTTCCAGTACGTCACCGTCAGGCACGAGGCCGGCGAATTGCCGCCCGGCGCCCTTGCGGGGTACGGCCGGGTGGAGCGCCGTGAACCGCACGTGACGATACTGCGGGTCGACCGCGACCGCGCGCGAATCGTCGCTGCGGCGCTGATCAATGTGCCGGGCGTCGTGGAGGTGGCCCTGGCGGAGCCGTCCCTGGAGGACGTCATCGCCGACATGTACACGCCCGGCGCCGCGCCGGATGCAGGGGCGCCGGAAGCGGGGGTGCCGGCGCCGTGAGACTGGGCCAGTACCGCGCAAACCTCGCCAACGCCATCGCCCTGGGCACCGCCTACCGGGTGAACTTCATCCTGGGCCTGTTCAACGTCTTCGTCCCCCTGGGCCTGTACCTCCTATTGTGGTCGGCCGTCTTTGCCGGCGGCCAGGGGATGATCGCCGGGTACTCCTTGTCGGCCATGCTGTCGTACTACCTGGTGTCTCGCTGGCTGGGGTCGCTGGTGCAGTGGGAGACGGACTGGACGATGTGGTCGCACATCCGCGACGGGGGCCTTTCGGCCTACCTCATCCGGCCCATGAACTACCTGGCTCACCGCGCCGTCGACGCGGCCGGCCAGGCCCTGCCGGCGGCGGTGGTGACGCTCCTGGCCGTGGCCGGGTTCGGCCTGTACCTCGGTGACCGGGTGGTGGTGCCCGGCGACGCCTGGACGTGGGCGGCGTTCTTCGCCAGCGTGGCGCTGGCGTACCTGCTGTCCGCCCTCCTCTCGTTCTTGCGGGCGGTCGGCGCGTTCTGGTTTTCTGAAACCGGGTGGGTCGCGTACCTCGACCGGCTGCTGATCACGTTTCTGGCCGGACAACTCGTGCCTCTGGAGCTGTTCCCGGCGCCCCTGCGGGCGGTTGCCCAGTGGCTTCCGTTCCGCGGGATGATCTACCTGCCGGCGCAGATCTTCCTCGGGCGGGTCGCGAACGTCGGCGCCGAACTGGCCCTGCAGGCGGCGTGGGCCCTGATGATCGGCGTCTGCCTGCACGTGTTGTGGGGGCGGGGGCTGCGACTATCCCCGGCGGCGGGGGGCTGACCATGGGTCCAGCGCTGAGAAGATACGGCCGCGCGTACGCCGCCTGCCTGCGCATGTCACTCAACCAGGCCATGATATACCCGATGTCGTTTGTGAGCCAGGTGGCTGGCCACGTGGCGGCGATTGGGCTCAGCGTGTTCTTCTTTGCCGTCATCTACCTCGGCGGGGCGACGAGCGTCGCCGGCTGGTCCTTGCCCCAGGTGCTGCTCCTTCTCGCCACCAACAACCTCATCTCGTGGCTCGACGCCTTCTTCTTCGGCTCCAACCTGGGGCGCATCCCCAACCTCGTCCGCACCGGGGCGCTCGACTACTACCTCCTGAAACCACTGAGTCCGCGCTTCCTTCTGTCCGTCCAGCGCGCCAACATCACGGCCGTTCTCTCCCTGGCGGCCCAGGCCCCGCTGTTTGCCTACGCCTTGGGCGCCCTGGAGCTGGCGCCGGGAGCGGCGCAGGTGGGGCTATACGTCGTCCTGGTCCTGGCCGGGGCGGTCATGCGCCATTCGCTGGGCTTCGCGGCGGCGGCACTGAGCCTGTGGTGGACGGACTCGAGCTCGCTGCAGATCATGATCGGCGAGGTGCTCGACCTCGCCGGCTACCCGGCGGACATATACCGGCGTGGGATACGCCTCGTCCTGACGTACATCGTCCCGGTGGCGGTGATCGCCAACTTCCCCGCCCAGGCGCTGCAGGGCCTCCTGGCCCCGGCGTGGGTGGGGGTGGCCGTCGGGCTGGCCGCCCTCCTGTTTGCCGCCAGCGGCTGGGTCTGGCGCTTCTCGGTCAAGCGGTACACGGGCGCGAGCGGCTGACGCGGCCGGTGGCGGGCGACACCGGCCTGTGGCGCCCGGCGCCGGCCCGCCTCACGGTGCCGGCCCGGCGCCGGCCCGCCAGCGGCTCTTCCGGTCCTGCGGGGACGACGGCGTCGGCGCCTCCTGGCGGCCGATGCGCATGAGGTCGCTGACGGTGACGAACCTGAAGCCCCGCGCCTTCAGCTGTGACAGGATCTCGGGCAGGGCGGCGACGGTCACTGCGCGGCGCCCCCCGCCGTCGTGAAACAGAATGATGTCCCCGGGCCGCACTTGGCTCAGCACGTTGTGCACGATCGCATTCTTCTCGCTGCCCGGTCGCCAGTCCTTGCTATCCACGCGCATTCCCACCACCCTGTAGCCCATCTGCAGCACCGCCTCGATCTGGGCGGCGCTGGCCATGAACCCCGGGAAGCGGAACAGGCGCGGCTTGACGCCGGTCGCGTCGCGGATCGCCCGCTCGCCCCCCTGCACCTCGGTCACGGCGACGGGCAGGGGCCAGCGCGAGAGGTAGCGGTGGCTGTATGTGTGGTTGCCGATCTGGTGCCCCTCGGCCAGGATGCGCCGGCAGATGGCCGGGTACCGCTCGACCTCGCTGCCGATGACGAAGAATGTCGCCTGCGCCCGGTAGGCCCCCAGGATGTTCAGGATGACGGGCGTGGCGGCCGAGGGTCCGTCGTCAAACGTCAGGGCCACGAACGGCCGCGTCGTCGCCACCGAGCGCAGGACGGACGGGGATATTGCCGCCGTCGTCGTGACGCGCGCTGCGACCACGACATACCCCACAGTCACGGCCAGGCCGAGCGCGACCGCGGCCGCCACCAGCTGCAACCGCCGCCGGCGGACGACGAGTATGGTCACGGTGCTTCCCTCCCCACGCGACGCCCGCTAGCATCCTACGCGGGAGGGGGCGCAAAGAGGAGCCGCAAACGGGCCGCGCGCAAACCGGCGACAGGAGAAGCTGCCATAACCGTAGAATCATTGGGAGGGCAAAGGTCGTTCAGTCCCGCTGGCGGGTCACTGGACAGGGGGGATGCTCAGAGGCGACATGGGGGTCTCTCACCAAGCCAACCGAACGGCCGGGAGGGAGGGGGCTGTGAACTGGCGATCCGTTGCCCATTGGTCGGCCACGCTCGAGCAGCGAGTGCGTGACGTGGTTCTGGGACCGGTCGTGGACTTCATCATCCCACGTTTTGTGCGGCCTAATCATATCAGCGTAACGCGGTTCGGCCTGGTCGTCGTGGCGGGTATCGCTATCCTGGCGAAGACGTCGCTGACGTCACAGGTCGTCATCCTGCTGGTGGCGTCGACCACCGACTGCCTAGACGGCGTTCTGGCCCGCCGGCGTCGCCAATGCACCGCTCTGGGCTCGCTCATCGATCAAGTCGCCGACTGGGCGCTCGGCCTGTGCATGGCGTGCCTCGTCATCGTGCACGGCCTTCTTCCCTGGCACATCGCCCTGCTGATCGCCGCGCCCCAGGCGGTGAACTTCGGCACTGACCGCCCCCTGCACCGCACGGTGCGGTTGGTCGCCACCGACGTATCGAAGGGCAACCTCAGGGTCAGGAGGAGCATGGCCTCGCTGGCCGAGGGCGGCGGGCAGAGCGCGCAGCCCGGGAGCAGCATCATGGAGCCCACCACGATCATGCGGGCGCAGTTCCCGACCGTCCTCACCGCCTTCAGCCTGCTGCTCTTCGGCAAGGCCTTCGGGCGGCCGGCGGTGGTCATGGCGGGGTACGGGTTCCTGTACCTCGAGGTACTCTTCTCGTTCATCCTGGCCATCCGCGGCATCCTGTTGCTGCGGCGGGGGGTCGGCTAGGCTCGCGCGCACTGCGGCCCTCCACGCGGGGAACAATGACCTGAGGCACGTGGCCTGGTGGAGCGGGGCGGCGGCCTGTCGCCCCGCTCCGGCACGCAGCCACGCTGCCGTGGGGGGCGCTCCAGGGGGTGACGCGGCTGGGCGGCCTTGCAGACGTCGGGGTCGAGGTGGTCGGCAGGTGCGTCACGCCGCGCGGCGAACTGCAGCTGCAGCGGCGCGGCGAGCACTTCGAGCTCATCGCGGGAGGCACGTTCCTGGTCGCAAGCTACGGCGGGTCGGAGGCGCGCTTGGCCCGCGCAGCGCTCGCGGAGCTCGGCGGCACGGTTTCGGCGACCCCGGCGGCTCCGGCGGCCCCGGCGGTTTCGGCGCTCTCGGTGCTCGTCGCCGGGCTGGGCCTGGGGTTGACCCTGCGCGCCGTCCTCGATGACCGGCGGGTGGGGCGCGTAGACGTGGTCGAGCTGGAGGCGGCGGTCATCGCCTGGAACCGCGGGCCGCTGCGCGCCCTGAACGGTGATGCCCTGGCCGATCCCCGCGTGCGGGTCATCGCCGCGGATTTCCTGCAGCTCATCGCTCGAGAGGACGGCTCGCTGGCGGCTTACGACGTCACCCTGGTCGACATCGACAACGGCCCGACCTGGACGGTGCGCGACGCCAACCGCGGACTGTATGGCGCGCAGGGGCTGGCGGCCGTAGCCGGTCGGATGCGTCCCGGCGGCGTCATGGCGCTGTGGTCGGCTTCCCGCGACCGCGGCTTCGAGACGGCGCTGGCGGCAGTCTTCCCGGGCTTCACGGCCCGGCGGGTGGCGCAGTGGCTGGGGCCGGGGCCCGGCGCGCGCCGGGCGTGGAGCTACATCTACATCGGCCGCCGCGCCCCGCCGCCGCGGTGAATCGGACTGTCATGGGTCCTGCTGGTCGCCGTGCGGATCGACCCGGGGTGAGGTGACGGGCATGGGCGGGTGGATGGGCCGTATCCTGAGAGTTGACCTCACGCGCGGGGAGTGGCGCGAGGAGGCCCTCGACGCGCGCCTGGCCGCCGACTACCTCGGCGGTCGCGGGCTGGGCGCGCGCATCATCAGCGACGAGGTGCCGCCCGGCGCCGACCCGCTGGGGCCGCAAAACGTGCTGGCGTTCTGCACCGGCCCACTAACGGGCACCGCCGCGCCCGCCGCCGGCCGGTTCAGCCTGTCCACGCGCTCGCCGCTGACCGGGCTGATCCACGACTCCAATGCCGGCGGCACCTGGGGCGTACGCCTCAAGCGCTGCGGCTACGATGCGCTGATCATCACCGGCCGCGCCAGCGCCCCGTGCTGGCTGTTCCTCGACGGCGAGCGCGTCGAGACCCTTGACGCGCGGCCCTTTTGGGAGTTGGACACGTGGGCGGCCACGAGTGCGGTTGACGGGGCGGCGCGGGGGCTCGTGCGCCGCGGGACGGCCGCTGGTGGGGCGGCCGTTGGTGAGGCGGCGGCCGCGGGCGGGGGAACAGTCGCCGGTGAGGAGCCCGCGGGCGTCTCGGTGCTGTGCATCGGCCCGGCCGGCACATCCGGCGCGCTCCTGGCGGCGATCATCGTCGACGGCCGCCGTGCCCTGGCGCGGGGCGGCGTCGGGGCGGTGATGGGGGCCAAGAACCTCAAGGCCATCGCCGTCGCCGGCGCGCGGCGGGTCGAGGTGGCCGACCCCGCCGCGTTCCAGTTCGTCGCCTACGAGGCGCAAAAGCTCGTCAGCGCCAATCCCGTCACCTCGCGCGCCCTGCCCCAGTTCGGCACCGCCGTCCTCGTCAACCTTATGAACGAGCTGGGCATCCTGCCGGCGCGGAACTTCACGGCGTCGCAGTTCGAGGCGGCGGGGGCGCTCTCAGGGGAGGCCATGGCCGCAACGCTTCTCGTGCGGCGCGCGGCGTGCTGGGGGTGCACGATCGCTTGCGGGCGCGTCATCCGCAGCCTCCCCGGCGCGGACGACGCGGATGGCGCGCGTGACGCGGGCAGCGCCGGCGCCGCCGGAGCTGCCGGAGCCGCGAGCGCCCGCCGGGACCACGAGGAGGGCCCGGAGTACGAGTCGATCTGGGCCCTGGGCGCCGACTGCGGCATCGGCTCGCTCGAGGACGTGGTGCGGGCCAACCGCCTGTGCAACCGCCTAGGCCTGGACACGATCTCCGCCGGCGCGACCATCGCCTGCGCCATGGAGATCGGCGCGCGGGGCGGCGACGGCCCGGCCTTCGGCGACGCCGCCGCGCAGCGCCGCCTGCTGCGGGGGATGGCCGGGCGGGAGGGCGCGGGGGCGGACATGGCCGGAGGCGCGCGGCGGTACGCGACGCGGCACGGCGCCGCCGACCTGGCCATGCACGCCCGCGGGCTTGAGCTCCCGGGCTACGACCCGCGCGGCATGCAGGGGCAGGGGCTGGCGTTCGCGACCTCCAACCGCGGCGGCTGCCACCTGCGCGCCAACATGTTGTCGTGCGAGGTGCTCGGCCTGCCCAAGATGGTCGACCGCTTCGCCAGCGGCGGCCGCGCCGGCATACTCATCGTCCTGCAGCACGCCCACGCGGCCATGGACTCCCTGGGCGTGTGCAAGTTCGCCGGGCTGGCGCTGACAGACGAGCACTGGGCGCGGCTTCTGACCGCGGCCACGGGCGTCGCGTACCGCACGCAGGACCTGCAGCGCGCCGGGGAGCGCATATGGAACCTGGAGCGCCTGTACAACCTGCGCGTGGGGTCGGGCGGCGCCGATGACGCCCTGCCGGCGCGGCTGGTGACGGAGCCGGTGGCCGCCGGCCCGTCCGCCGGGCACGTGGTCGAGCTCTTGCCGATGCTCGCCGAGTACTACCGCTTCCGGCGCTGGGACGGCGCAGGCCGGCCCACGCCGCCGAAGCTTGCGGAACTCGGCCTTGCGGGCCTGGAGGGCCTTGCGGATCCTGCGGGCAGCGAGGGCAGCGAGGGCAGCGCGGGCACTGAGGGCAGCGAGGGGGGCGACCGGCATGCTTGAGGAGTTCGCCAAGATCGGCCGCGACATATTCCAGGAAGGCATGGTGTCATCCCACGGCGGCAACCTGAGCGTCCGCGTCGGCGACCGCATCCTGATCACGCGGCGCGGGTCGATGCTCGGCGAGCTGAAGGCCGGCGACGTGGTCGAGACGGGCGTCGACAAGGACGACTGGGGCATCGCCCTCGCCTCGAGCGAGATCGTGGTGCACCGCGCCATCTACCAGGCCACCTCGGCCCTGGCCGTGGTCCACGCCCACCCGCCGCACGCCGTCGTGCTGTCACTGCTCCAGGACGAGATCATTCCCATCGATTCCGAGGCATCATACCTCTTGCACCGGGTGCCGGTGGTGACGGCCGAGAAGACCATCGGGTCGGAGGAGGTCGCGCGCATCGTGCCCGAGGCGCTCCAGGGCTACAAGATCGTCATGCTGCGCGGCCACGGCAGCTTCGCCATCGGCCAGTTCCTGGAGGAGGCCTACCAGTGGACGTCGGTCCTGGAGGCGTCGTGCCGCATGCTGTACCTGATGCGCGCGCTTGAGGCCAAGTCGCGCGAGTACCGCAAGGGCAGCGACAGCTACGGCAAGTGGTGAGGCCGCAATGAGTGGCAATTGGCCAGACAACGGCCGCCCGCGCGGGCAGGCGGGCATTGAAAGGGGTGCCGATCTGTGGCCGAATCGTGTGAGCGCGAGCGCAACCTCAAGGGGTGCACGTGCACCTATGCCGGGTGCAGCCGCAAGGGGCGCTGCTGCGAGTGCGTGACATACCACCGCCGCCACGGCGAGATCCCCGGCTGCTTCTTCTCCGCCGCGGCCGAACGGGGCTACGACCGCTCGGTGGCCCGCTTCCTGCGCGACAAGGCGTGAGATGCGACGGCGCGCGCCTCCTTCCTGCCGCGTCCCTTCCCCTCAGCAGGGATTGCCGGGATGTTAACCAAACGTCTTGACGCGGAGTATTATGGTCACCGGGAACGGCGCCCGCGGGGGGTGCCCGGACCAGAAAGGAGACCACGTTATGGGGAAGCTGAGCGTCGTCATCCGCGACATGCTGGAGACCTCGTGCCAGCCCTACGACGAGAGCCCGGCCACCTTCTACGCCATCGTCCTGACCTGCGACTGGTACTACTTTGACTCGTTCCGGTGCGACCGGGTGGGCCCCGGCGGCGGCGGCATCTACGGCGAGCTGGAGGTCCCGGAGGGCGAGTACCTCGTGTACGCCTACGGCTGGCCGTGGTGGGTTGAGACCGACCTGGACTGGGTGCAGGTCGGGTGCGAGGAGACGGCGTGCGTGAACCTGGTGCCGATCTACTTCTCGCAAGCCGCGGCGCGGCTGCAGGGAGCGATCACGGCCGCCCTGGCGCAGAGCGGCGGCTCGATGGCGGTCGAGCTGGCGCTGCATGGGGAGAAGAAGGCGACGCTGCAGAGGGCGCAGCAGGCCATCGCCGAGCTGCAGCACATGCTCCCCGAGTACGGCGTCCCCGGCATGGCCCTGCCCGCGCTGCAGGAGGCCGATGCCCCGGCCGACCTGGTCAAGATCGTGTCCGAGCTGCATCGCCATTCCGGCGGCAAGAAGGCCGGCTAGCGGTCCCGTCGGCGGCCACATCCGCCTGCGGCTGAGGCCAGAGGGGTGGTGGGGTGCGGGGTGCGCGCCAGTGAACGGGCGGGGCGTCCATGCTGGGCGCCCCGCCCCGTTCTGCGGGTTCTTTCCTGGCGCTATATCCCCCAGGGCTCCAGCGGCTCGAACCGCGACGTGAAGAAGCGCAGCGTGGGGGGCTCGTAGACCATCTTCAGGCCCCGGATCTGGTCGCGCTTCCGATGCAGGGCGATGACCGCCTCGGCGACGGCGTCCATGTGGCGGTCGGTGTAGACGCGGCGCGGGATGGTGATGCGCACCATCTCAAGCTTGGGCCGGTTGTGGTCGCCGGTCTCCTTGTTGCGGCCGGCCGAGACGATGCCGCGCTCCATGGCGCGCACGCCGCCTTCGAGGTACAGCGCCGCGGCCAGGGCCTGGGCCGGGAACTGCTCCTGCGGGATGTGCGGCAGGAAGCGCCGCGCGTCGAGGAACACGGCGTGCCCGCCGACGGGCACCACGATGGGCACCCCGGCGTCGAGGAGCTGGTCGCCCAGGTACTTGACCTGGCCGATGCGGTGCGCCATGTAGTCCTCGTCCAGGACCTCGTATATGCCCCGCGCCATGCCCTCCATGTCGCGCCCGGCCAGGCCGCCGTATGACGGCATGCCCTCGAACAGCACCACAAGCTCCTTGGCGCGCATGAACAGCCACTCGTCGTTCATCGCCAGGAAGCCGCCGATGTTGACCAGGCAGTCCTTCTTGCCGCTCATCGTGCAGCCGTCGGCAAAAGACATCATCTCAAGCAGTATCTCGCGCAGGGGGCGGCCGGCGTAGCCCGGCTCGCGCTGCTTGATGAACCACGCGTTCTCGGCGCAGCGCGTGGCGTCGAACATGACCGGTATCTTGTGCCGGGAGCAGAGCTCCTTGACCGCGCGCAGGTTCTCCATGGCCACCGGCTGGCCGCCGGCCATGTTCACTGTGACCGCCAGCGACATGTAGGGGATGTTCTCGGCCCCGACGCGCTCGATCAGCGCCTGGAGCTTTTTCAGGTCGACGTTGCCCTTGAACGGGTGGTCGCACGCCGGGTCGTGGGCCGCGTCGATGATCACGTCGGCGAAGGTGCCGCCGTTCCGCTCCTGGTGGGCGCGGGTCGTGGTGAAGTACATGTTGCCGGGGATGAACTGCCCCGGCTTGATCATGATCATCGACAGGAGGTTCTCGGCGCCGCGCCCCTGGTGCGTCGGCACCATGTACTTGAAGCCGAAGACATCGCGCACGGCGCGCTCGAGGTTGAAGAAGTTCCTTGAGCCGGCGTACGCCTCGTCACCCAGCATCAGGCCCGCCCACTGGTTGTCGCTCATCGCCGACGTGCCGCTGTCGGTAAGCAGGTCGATGTACACGTCCTCGCTCTTCAGGAGGAAGGTGTTGTAGCCGGCCGCCTCGATTGCGCGGCGGCGGTCATCTCTGGTCGTCATCTTGATCGGCTCGACGACCTTGATGCGGTAGGGTTCAGGCCGGTTCTTAGGCACCCGCCCGTCGCAGCAGGACCGCTCTTGTTCTTGCGTATGTCAGCCCCCCCGATGCTGGACATTGTGACCCACCGATAACAAATTCGGGGCGGGTCAGCGAACCCCTGCTAGGCTCATCCAGGGCGACGGGGGCGGCGGGGGCGGCAGGGGCGGCGTGCAGGAGGTCGCGCCGCGACGGCGTATTGCCGTAGTGGCCGCATCGACGGCGCCGGCGCGAGGGGGGTCCGGGGAGATGTCCCTTTCATCCCTTTTCCCTCACGGGCGCGGCGCGCTACGACGGCGAACTGGCGGTGACGGTGTAAGGCGGTGACGGCGCAGGAAGGGTGGGGTGAGGCCATGCGCGCGCGGTACCGGGTGTGGCTTGAGGAAGACGGGCCCGTCTTCGGGGACGGGCTGGCCGAGCTCCTGGGTGCCGTGGCCGAACTGGGCTCGCTGCGCGCCGCGGCGGCCCGCATGGGCATGTCATACCGGGCGGCGTGGGGGCGGGTGCGGCGGTCCGAGGATCGGCTCGGCTGGCGCCTGGTGCGGTATCAGGTCGGCGGCCGCGCTGGCGGGGGTGCCGCCATCACCCCACGCGGGCAGCATTTTCTCGCCGGCTACGCCGACTTTCGCCGCCGGCTCGACGCGGAGGTCGAGGCGGCATTCGCCGCCAGCGGGCTGGGGGGTCTCGTCCGGGGCGGGGGGTAGCTGCTGGCCGGGGAGGAAACGGCGCCAACGTGGCGAATACCTCCGTCTGAACCGCGTTATGCCTGTCGGGACATAACGCCGAGCAGAGCTCGTTGGCTGAGCTCGTTGATGGAGGTGCACAGGTAGTGGTGAGGCGCCGTCCGCGGGCGGTTGCGGCCAAGGCGGTGGCAGTGGTGGCGGCGATGTCCGTGCTGGTGCTGGCTATCCTGGCTTCAGGCTGCCGGGCGCCTGCGGGCCGGACCGCAGCCCCGGCGCCGGAGCAGAAAGAGGTCATCCTGGCCACCACTACCAGCGCCCAGGATAGCGGCCTCCTCGATGTCCTACTGCCGATGTTCGAGTCGCAGACCGGGTACCAGGTCAAGGTCCTGGCGGGCGGCAGCGGCCAGGCGCTGGCGATGGCCGAGCAGGGCGAGGTGGACGTGGTCCTGGCGCACTCGCCGGCCAAGGAGAAGGGGATCGTTGACGCCGGCATCGGCCTCGGCCGGCGCCCGGTGATGCACAACGACTTCATCGTCGTTGGGACGTCTGACGACCCGGCGGGCGTGAAGGCGGCGGCGGCGGCGGTGGCCGACCCCGGCGACGGGCGGGCGGCGGCGGCGTTCAAGAGCATCGCCGGGGGCCAGGCCCCGTTCATATCGCGCGGCGACCAGTCGGGCACGCACGTCAAGGAGCTCGACATCTGGAAGGCGGCGGGTGTCGCGCCGGCCGGGCAACCGTGGTACCAGGAGTGCGGCGCCGGCATGGCCCAGGCCCTCAAGATCGCCTCCGAGAAGGGCGCTTACACCCTGGCCGACCGCGGCACGTTCCTGGCCCTGCGCGACACGCTGGCGCTGGTCATCCTGTGCGCGGGCGACCCGGTGCTGACCAACCGATACAGCGTGCTGCAGGTCAATCCCGAGAGGTTCGACCGCGTCAACGGTCCCGGCGGCAAGGCCCTGGCGGACTTCCTGGTCAGCCCCGGGGCCAGAGAGGTCATCAGGCCCTTCGGCGTGGACCGCTTCGGCGAGCCGCTGTTCTATCCTGACTCAGAGTGAGCCCTGGCGGGCGGGCGAGGGGGCGGTGCGGTGGGCGTCATCTGGAACGGCATTGTCGAGGCGATGCGGCTGCTCGTCCGCGGCGACGTCGAAGTCCTGCGCATCGCCGCCCTCACCCTGCGCGTCTCCGGGACGGCGACCCTGTTTGCCGTGGCCGTAGGCGTGCCGCTGGGGACCGCGCTCGGCCTCGTCTCCTTCCGCGGCCGGCGGGCCGTGGTCAGCGTGGTCAACCTGGGCATGGGGCTGCCCCCGGTGGTCGTCGGGCTGTGGGTGAGCATCTTCCTGTGGCGTTACGGGCCCTTTGGTTTCCTGCATCTTCTGTATACCCCGGCGGCGATGATCGTGGCGCAGGCCACCCTGGCGCTGCCGATAGTCACCGCGCTGACCATGGCTGCGGTGCAGCAGCTCGACCCGCGCCTGCGGCTGCAGGTGCTGGCGCTGGGCGCGTCGCGGCCGCAGTTCCTGTGGTGCCTGTGGCGCGAGGCGCGGTTCTCGCTCATGGCGGCGGTCATGGCCGGGTTCGGCGGCGCCGTGTCCGAGGTCGGGGCGTCGATGATGGTCGGCGGCAACATGCTCGGCCGCACGCGTGTCCTGACCACGGCCACGGTGATGGAGGTCGCCCGCGGCAACTACGCGCTGGCCATAGCGCTCAGCATCATCCTGCTCGTCATCGCGTACCTGGTCGTGCTCGCGCTCACGCTCGCCCAGCAGCGACGCCGCCCGGCGTAGCGGGCGCGGCGGGCGTGGCGGGTATGGCGGGCGGGGCAACGTAGCGACGGCGCGGGGTCCGGGAGGTGGGGCAGGAGTGGACGGCGACAATGGCGCAATGGAAGCGCCACCCGTGGTGGCCGCGGCCGGGCTGGTGGTGCTGCGGGGTGGCCGCGCAGTGGTGGACGTGCCGCGGCTGGAGGTCAGGCCGGGCGAGGTGCTGGGGATCGTCGGCCCCAATGGCGCCGGCAAGTCCACGCTGCTGCTGGCGCTCCTGGGACTCATCCGGCCGCGGCGGGGCGCGGTCCTCGTCGACGGGGCGGCGCTTTGCGGGCGACGCGCCGCCGCGTGGCGCCGGCGCACTGCCCTCGTCCTGCAGGAGCCGTTGCTGCTCGATATGTCCGTGCTGGACAATGTCGCCGCGCCGCTGCGCTTCCGGGGCGTCGCGGCGCCGGCTGCCCGCGTCCAGGCGCAGGGGGCACTGGAGGCGTTCCGCGCCGCCGACCTCGCGAGGAGGCCCGCGGGCGCCCTGTCACAGGGCGAGGCGCGTCGCGTCAGCCTGGCGCGCGCGTTCGCGGCGTCACCGGAGGTCCTGTTCCTCGACGAGCCGTTCACCTCGCTGGACGGCCCCACGCGCCACGAGCTTTTGCACGAGCTCGCCGCCCACCTGCGGTCGGCGCCGCGCACGGTGGTGTTCGTGAGCCACGACATGGGTGAGGTCGCCGTGCTCGCAAGCCGCGTGGCGGTGATGCTGGGCGGGCGCCTGGCGCAGGTCGGGGCGACTGCCGCGGTGCTCGCCCGCCCGGCCGCGGCGGCGGTGGCCCGGGTGCTGGGCTACGAGAACGTGCTCCTGGGCTGGGTGGAGGATGGTCGCGCCCCGGCCGGGCGGCTGCCGGGCCGTGAGGCGGTGCTGGCACGGGTGCGGCTCGAGGGCGACCGGCCGTTGACGCCGACGGCGCGCCGGCCCCTGGTCTGGGCGGCCTGTGACGCGGCCGATCCGCCGGCGCCGGGGGCCGCCGTGGCGATCTGCCTGCAGGCCGAGGACGTGCGGCTGGAGCCGGCGGTGGCGGGGGCGGGGGCGGCGATCCCGCGCGAAAGCCTGGAGAACCGGCTCTCAGGCAACGTGGGCGTCGTGGCGCCTTCGAGTCGCGGCGGCGCGCGCGTGCTGGCCCGCGTGCCCATGGACGCGGCGGTCCCGGGCGATGGCCATGGCTGCGGGGACGGCGGGGCGCTGGCCGTGTGGGGCCACCTGAGCCGCGACGACCTTGCCCGGTGGCATCCGGAGCCGGGCGAGCCGGTGACGATCGGGTTTTGCGCTGGGTCGGCCTGGACGACGCCGCGTGACGCGCCGTGAGCAAGCCGGTATCATGATCTTCCAGATCACGCCCGCCTGCTCCTCTAAATTCCAGCGGGAATGCATCGCAAGTTTCCTCATGATCGGCCACGCCCCGGGCATCATGCCGGTCGGGGGCGAATCCTATCTATCCGCCGGGGGTCACGCATCCCGCGCCGGCGACCGGGTCAATTGCGCGTGCATAGCAGGTGGCGGGGGCGGGGACGGCGAAGCACAGGAACCCGGTGCGAGAACGCGTCGTCCGGTGGGCGCGGCGGTTCGTTTGCCGGCGGGCGTAGCCGGAGGGCGCAATAAGCGGAGGGATGCGCGGTATGGCCGATCAAGGCGGGATAAGCCGGGAATTCAGGGTGCGCCGGTGTATCATGGGGCGCCTGCAGCCGGGCGAGGACGTGCTGCGCGGCCTGGAGGCGGCGGCGGCGGCTCACGGGGTGCGCACGGGCACCCTGGGCTTCCTGGGGGCGATCAAGGGCGCGCGCCTGGGGTTTTTCGACCAGGAGGGCCGGTCCTACAAGATGATCGCGCTGAACGGCCACCTCGAGCTGGCATCGGGGGTGGGCAACATCTCGCTGCGCGACGGCAAGGTCTTCGTGCACGCCCACGTGACCGTCTCCGACCGCGCCGGCGCCACCTGGGGCGGCCACCTCATGGAGGGCTCCGAGGTCTTCGCCTGCGAGTACCACCTCCTGGACCTCGAGGGCGAGGAACTGCAGCGCCTTCCCGATCCGGCCACCGGCCTAACCTTGTGGGGGTAGGTTTTAGAGCTGCGTCGTGACCTGGGGGGAAAGCTAATGAACGCGCCGCTACTTGGAGTCACCGTCGTCGACCTGTCGCAGCAGCTGGCGGGCCCGTTCTGCTCCATGATACTCGGTGACCTCGGCGCCTCCGTGATCAAGGTCGAGAAGCCCGGAGGTGATGACACGCGGCAGTGGGGGCCGCCGTTCTGGGCCGGCGAGAGCTGCTACTTCCTCAGCATCAACCGCGGCAAGCGCAGCGTGGTGATCGACCTCAAGCGCCCCGCGGGCCGAGACGTGCTCACGCGGCTGCTGCAGCGCGGCGACGTCCTCGTAGAGAACTTCCGCCCCGGCGCCATGGACCGCCTGGGCTTCGGCTGGGAGGCCGCGCACCGGCTGAACCCGCGCCTCGTCTACTGCTCCATCTCGGCCTTCGGCGGCGACGGGCCGTACCGTGACCGGCCGGGCTACGAGGCGCTGATGCAGGCCTACAGCGGCCTGATGAGCATCACCGGGCGCCCGGGCGACGAGCCGGTGCGGGCCGGCACCTCCATTTCCGACATCGGTGCCGGGATGTACGCCGCCATCGGCATCCTGGCCGCCCTGATCGCCCGGCGCGAGACGGGGGCGGGGCAGCTCGTCGAGACATCGCTCCTGGAGGGCCAGGTGGCGTGGCTTTCATTCCACGCCGTGAGCTACTTCGCCACCGGAGAGAACCCGCCGCGCCTGGGGACGGCGTCGCCCTACGTCGCCCCGTACGAGACCTTCCGCACCCGCGACCAGCACCTGATGCTCGCCGTGGGCAACGACAGCCTGTGGCAGCGCATGTGTGACGCCATGGGCCTGGCGCACCTGGCCGTTGACCCGCGCTTTGCGACCAACCCCGAGCGCTGCCGCCACCGTGACGAATTGGCGGCCATCCTGCAGGAGCGGTTCCTGGAGGGGGGCCGCGATGAGTGGGTGGCGATCCTGAACGCGGCCGGCGTTCCCTGCGGGCCGATCAACACGGTGGGGGAGACGCTGGCCGACCCGCAGGTGCGGCACCGCGGCATGGTCGCCGAGTTCGAGCACCCGCGGGTCGGGAAGCTGCGCATGCCCGGCAACCCGATCAGGCTTTCGGGCGCGCCCTGGCGGCCGCAGTCAGCGCCGCCGCTTCTGGGCGCCGACACTGACGCCGTGCTGGCCGATTTCGGCTACTCCAGCGCGGAAATCAAGGCCCTGCGGGCGGCCGGGGCCGTGGGCTGACCCGTCCCTAGACGTTACTGGCCGGGCTCATGCCGGCCCCGCCCGAAGTCTCGCCACTCAGGCCATGCCGCGCCGGAAGAGCGACGAGGCGATGAACGCCATCACCGCCACCAGCGCCCCCAGGATCAAGAACCCCTCGACGAGCCCGGCCACGTCGTAGCCTGACAGGAACAGCGTGCGCATGGGGTTGATGGCGAAGCTTATCGGATTCACGCGGGCGATGTCAGCCAGCCACGTCGGCATGAACTGCGTCGGCATCATGGCGTTGCTGGTGAACATCAGCGGCATGGTGAAGAAGTTCACCAGCGCCATCAACGTCTCGTGCGTGGTGACCACGGCGGCGAGCGCCAGGGAAAAGCCGGTCAGGACCAGGCACAGGAGCGCCGCCAGGAGCAGCAGCAGCGGCACCCCGCCTATCCCGGCCGAGAACTTGACACCCATCGCCAGGGCGATGAGCAGTATGACCAGCCCCTGGATGATGGCCTGGATGCCGGCGGCGAGCATCTTGCCCGTGACCACGGCCGAGCGCGCCAGTGGCGCGGCCAGCATCTTGTGCAAGAAGCCGAGCCGCCGGTCCCAGACGACAGACATGCCGGTAAACATGCCGCCGAACAGGGTGACCATGACCACGATGCCCGGGGCCATGTAGTCGAGGTAGCTCTTGGCCGGGAAGCCCGGCACGGCCGCGATGCGCTGGTACATGTTGCCCATCAGCACCAGCCACACCAGGGGCTGAAACAGTGTCATGAAGATGCGCATGGGCTGGCCGACGTAGTGCTTGAGCTCGCGCCAGCACACCCACCACGTGTCGACGAGCAGGTTGCCCCGCGGCACGGGCACCACGACAGCGGGCTTTACAACGGCTTCACTCATCGCCGCGCCCTCCTTACGGCCATGCTCGTCCGCCAGAACGATCCGCCGCCCTCATCCTGGCGGAGTTCACGGCCGGTGAAGTGCAAGAACACGTCGTCGAGGCTCGGGCGCTTCATGGCCAGCGAGTCGCACACCAGCCCGCGCTCGCCCAGGGTGGCGAGGATGCGCGGCACGTCGCGCTCGCCGTCCTTGACCACGAAGCTCAGCGCCCCGTCGCGGGGCTCGTAGGCGTGCTCGACCCCCGGCAGGTCGGCGACGTCGGGCGTCACCGGCCGGCCGTCAGGCCCACGCAGCTTGAGCGTCACCAGGTCGCCGCCGACGGTTCGCTTGAGCTCGCCCGTCGCTCCGATGGCCACAATGCGGCCATGGTCGATGATCGCCACCCGGTCACACAGGGCGTCGGCCTCATCCATGTAGTGCGTGGTGAGGAAGATGGTGATGCCCTGCTCGCGGCGCAGGCGCTCGATGTACTCCCAGATGCGGCGCCGCGTCTGGATGTCCAGGCCCAGGGTCGGCTCGTCTAAGAACAGCACGGCCGGCCGGTGGATGAGCCCCTCAGCGATGTCCAGCCGCTTGCGCATGCCGCCCGAGTACGTGGAGACCAGGTCGTCGGCGCGGTCGGCGAGGTCTACCATGGCCAGGACCTCGGCGCTGCGCGCGGCGATGACCCGCGGCGGCAGGTGGTAGAAGCGCCCCTGCAGGTACACGTTCTGGCGCCCGGTCAGGGTGTCGTCAACGGCGATGTCCTGCGACACGTAGCCGACGCTGCGCCGCACGGCGTCGGCGCGCCGGGCCACGTCGTAGCCGCAGACCCGCGCCTGGCCGGCGGTCGGCCGCAAAAGAGTGATCAGCATCAGGATGGTCGTCGACTTGCCGGCGCCGTTGGGCCCCAAAAAGCCGAATATCTCGCCGCGCGGGACCTCGAACGACGCCTGGTCGACGGCCAGGACGCCGCGCCGGTAGCGCTTGACGAGGTCTTTGGCCCAGAGCGCCGGGCCGTCGCCGCCCACGGCCGGCGGCGCGGCCTCGGCGGCCGCGCCCGCAGCCAGCGGCGTGGCCGCGACGCCCGGCTTATCGGTGGTGTGGTCCATGTCTTCCGCCCTCCTTGCCCGTGAACCATGAAGCGGGGGCCGCCGATCCATTCCACGGCCTTATTCTATGCCTGGCGCGGGGAGGAGTCAAGGGCAGAGGCGGGATGAAGGCCCATCCGAGGTGGATGCCGAAGACAGGTAACAGGCAATGAGGCTGTCCCAAAGGACGCTTCAATCAGGACTACGGCCTGCAGGCGGTGGCGCAGGGTGGGCACGGTCAAGGGTGCGGGCTCAGGTACGCTTCCTGTGATGACGAGGGATCCGGCCGTCTTGGGAGCCAAGATCGCCGTGCACCGGCTGCGCCGCTACCTGGCGTGGGCCCGGTGGCGGCGCGCATTCGCGCTTGAGCGGGTCGCGGCGTGGCGGCCCGGCGGCCGCGAGCCCCACCTGGCGTTCGCGCACCGGTCGGCGCTCATCCGCGACCCGGCGCGCGCCGCCGAGCAGTTGCAGCACGAGAAGGTCCACAACCTGCGCATCGCCGTGGCGCGCCTCGACGGCCTGCTGCTGCGGCCCGGCGAGATGTTCTCGTTCTGCCGCCTGGTGGGGCCGACGACGCGCCGGTGCGGCTACCTGCCGGCGCTGGAGCTGCGCCGGGACGGGCTGGTGGCGCGCACGGGAGGGGGCCTGTGCCAGCTGTCGAACATGATTCACTGGCTGGCGCTGCACCTTGACCTGCCCGTGGTCGAGCGCCACCGGCACGAGCTCGACCTGTTCCCGGACCGCGACCGCCGGGTGCCGTTCGGCTGCGGCGCCAGCGTGTTCTACAACTACAATGACCTGCGCTTTGTGAACCCCGGCCCGCGGGCGTTCTGGTTCCGCTTCCGCGTCGAGCCGGCGGGGCTCGTCGGCGAGGTCTATGCTGACGCGCCCCTGGATTTCCGGGTCGAGGTGTACGATGTGGAAGGTAGGATGTACCGGTCGGGCGGGCAGGTGTGGCGCGAGAACCGCGTTCGGCGGCGCGTCGTGCGCTGCGCCGAGGTTCGCGACGAGGAGATCATGCACAACGTGTGCCGGGTGCTGTACCCGGTTCCGATTTCAGGCGGGTCTGGACGGAACAACTATGGCGGCTGGAACGTCTATGAGGGCGAGGAGGGATAAACGGTGAACATCCGGGGAAGTGGGCGGGCGACCCTGGTCGCGGTGGTGGTCATTGCCATCATCGCTTTGGCTCTTGCGGTGGCGCTGCCCTCGCTGCGCGGCCGGGTGGCGCAGGCGGCTGAGAGCACTGAGCCGCAGCACATGCTGACGGTCAGCGGCGAGGGCGTGGTCCACGCCAGGCCTGACATCGCGCGCGTCACCCTGGGCGTGGAGACGCAGGCGGCGACGGCGAGCGAGGCTCAGGCGGCCAACGCCGCGGTCATGGACAAGGTCGTGGCCAAGCTGCGCGAACTGGACATCAAGAACGAGGACATGAAAACGGTCTCGTTCAGGCTCAACCCGAACTACGACTACGAGAACACCGAGAAGGGCGGCCCGCGACTGGTGGGCTTCCGCGCCACCAATGAGATCACTGTGACCCTGCGCGACCTGGCCGCGGTGGGGGAGATCGTCGACGAGTGCGTGGCGCTGGGGGCGAACAGCATCGGCGGCGTCTCGTTCGAGCTCGAGAATGAGGCCGCCCTGCGCGAGCAGGCGCTGACGCTGGCCGTCGCTGACGCCAAGAAGCGCGCCCAACTGCTGGCCCGGTCCATGGACCTCGGCGGCCTGAGGCCGGTTTCCGTCACCGCCGTATCAGGCAGCCCTGGCTACAACCAGCCGATGATGGAGTATGCGCGCCTGGGCGGCGGCGCCGCCGCCAATACGCCGGTCATGCCCGGCGAGTACACGATAACCGTCCAGGTGCAGGTCCAGTACACGTTCTGACCCTAGACGACAGGCTGTGACGACGTGAGCAGGTCGCTCCCAGGGCGGGCGACCCCCATGTCCCACGGGAGGGCGGGCCCGGCGAAGGCCGGGTCCGCTCGTTTTCTTGCACGGCAAGACCAGTACGCATTTACCCCAATATTTTACATGGTAATCTATCGGATATTGTGCTAGATTTAGGATAGGGACCGACCGTTCTCGGCCCAAAGCCACTGGGTACAGGGGGACAAGCGAAAGGGGGGTACCCGCATGTTCGAGACGGAAGCCGATCGCCTGGTCGAGGTCTGCCTTCCCTGCCATATCCCCGTGATGGACTAACGTGGACCCTTGGCCTGGGCCCCGCGGCGGGACCACCGAACCCGCCGCGGGGCCCTGAACGCCGGGCTCCGCGGGGCTCTAGGCGCGGGGCTATGAGGTCGTGGGCGCTTCGCGCGCGGGGGGGGTGAGCGGCGGTTGAGGGTAACGCTGGTGTTCCCGCCTCACTGCGAGGCGTCGGCCCCGGCCCTGGCCCTTCCCATCCTTGCCGCCGCGCTGCGGGCCGCCGGCCACGACGTCAGCCTGCGCGACGTCAACGCCGAGTCGTGGGCGGCGTTCCTGACGCCCGAGCGCCTCACCCAGGCGCGCAACGCCGTCGAGGGGCGGCTTGAGGCGCTGCCGCGCGCCCGCTCGCGCTCGTTCGCCGACCAGGTGGAGTACGATGCCCTGGCCCGGGCCCTGGCCGGTGCCGCCGACGTCATCGCCGGCGTCGACCGGGCGCGTTTGACGCTGCGCAGCGCGGGGTACTACGACCACGGCCGCCACCAGTGGGCCCGGCGCACCCTGGACGGGGCGTTCCGCCTCCTGGGCGCCGAGCACGGGGTCCAGCGCTGGGACAGCGTCGAGCTCCTGTCGCGGCGGTCGGTCCGTTCCAGCGCCCAGGTGCTTGCGGCTTGCGCCGATGAGCGCGAGAACCCATATTACGCCTACTTCAGCCGCGTTGTGGTGCCCGCGCTGCTGCGGGAGCGTCCGGGGCTTGTGGGCATTTCGGTCGCGTACCGCAGCCAGCTCGTCCCGGCGCTAACGCTGGCCGCGCTGGTTCGCGCCCAGGCGCGCGGGGCGGCCCACGTCTGCGTAGGCGGCAGCTACATCACCCTTGTCCACGACGCCATCCGCTTGAACCCACCGCTGGCCGCGATGGCGGACAGCTTCGTCGTGGGCGACGGCGAGGACGCTGTGGTCGAACTGGCGGGGCGCCTGGGGCGCGGGGGGCGCGAGCGCGGCGGCGAACGCGGGGGCGCGGGCGGCGGCGTAGACCTCGGCGGCATCGCCAACCTCGCCTTCTGCCCGCGGCCGGGCGCGGTCCCGCGCGTGAACGAGCCCTTCCGCGCCCACGTCCCCGCCGGCGACCCGACGCCGGAGTTCGGCGACCTGCCGTGGCACCTCTACCTGCAGCCCGAGCCGGTCGTCCCCCTTCATGCGTCGCTGGGCTGCGCCTGGGGCCGGTGCGCGTTCTGCGCCATATCCCATTCCGGCCGCGCCGACCGCCGGCACCGTGAGCGTCCGGTCGGCGACGTCGTGCGCGACATGTCGCGCATCCAGCGCGAGGTCGGCTGCCGCCGCTTCCAGTTCGTCGACCACGCCATCGCCCCCGCCCGCCTGCGTGACCTCGCGCGGGCGATCATCGCCGCCGGCCTTGACGTGGAGTGGATGTGCTGGACGCGATTTGACCCCGCCATGGACCCCCAGACGGCGGACCTCATGTACCGCGCCGGGTGTCGCCTCGTGTCGCTGGGCCTGGAGTCGGCGTCGACGCGGGTGCTGGTGGCGATGAACAAGGGCATCGACCTGCGGGCGGCGGGGCGTGAGCTGCAGGGGCTCGCCGGGGCCGGGATGGCCGTCGTGCCGACGTTTTTCGTCGGGTTCCCCGGCTCGCGGGCGTCTGACGAGCGCATGACGCTGCGCTTCCTCTGGCGCCACCGCGCCGCGGTCACCACCGCCAGCGCCGCGCATTTCTCGCTCGAGCGGCACAGCCTGGTGCACGCCGACCCTGGACGCTACGGCGTGAGGCGGGTCTGGGCCCCGCCCGGCGAGGACCTGGCGCTGGACTTCGCCTACGATGTCGAGCATGGGCTGCAGCCGGCCGTCGCGCGGCGGATCGCGCGGCAGTGCGCGCAGTGGGTGGAGCGGGTCTTCGGCGACCCCCTGGCCGGGGAGTTCGCCTGGGCGTGCCGCGCCGCGCCGCGCCCGGCCCGGCTGCGGCCGCGCTGGCGCCCGCGGGCGGGCCTGGGCCGGGCGCTCTGGGCGGCGGCGCATCTGCTGCGGCGGCCGCGCCTTGCGCCCGAGGTCGGGCTGGTGCGCTTTGACGAGGACGTGATCGCGGTGGCGCGGGTGGCTGAGGGGTTGTGGCGCGAGGCGGTCGAGAATCAATCCCGCCACGGGGTCCCGGCCCGCGAGTCCTGGCGCGCGGCGCTTCGCGGGCGGCCGCCGGTGCCCGCCGGCAGCGCCCTCATGCTCTATAGCCCGGCCACCGGGGAGCGCATGGTGGTAGGGGCGGGGACGGCCCGCCTGCTGGCGCGCTGCGACGGCGGGCGGAGTGCGGTGGCGGCGGTGCGCGGCGCCGTGCCGGGCCGGGCAAAGGGCGTGGCCCCCAGCCGGGCGCTGCGCCAGTGGCTGGCGGCGGTCAAGGTCCTGGACGACCTCGCCGGGCGCGGCTTCCTCGTGGGCTGGTGAAGCGCCCGGTTGTACTGGTAAAGCGAGCGACAGGGGGTGGAAGATGTGTCGCAGGCTCCTGGAGTTTTGGCGGGCGGCGCCCTGCGGGCGGCGCTGGCACCGCTGCGCCGCCACGCGGCGCGTGACCCAAAGGGGCGCGCCGCCCTGCGCTACGCCGCCGGGCTCGTGCTGGCGGCGGCGGGGGACAAGACGCAAGCCCTGCACTGGTTGAATGCCGCCCTGGCCTGTGATCCGGCGCAGCCGCGGCTGCGGTTCAGCCGGGCTGTCGTCCTGGATGGCGCCGGCTACAGCGCCGAAGCGGCGTGCGAGCTTGAGACGTTGCGCCCTGCCCTGCCGCGCAGCGCCACACTCGTGCGGCGGCTGGGGGCGGTGCTCGGCCGCGCGGGGCAGGTCAAGGCGGCGCTGGCGCTGTACCAGGAAGCGATGAGCCAGGCGGCGCGGCTTGATGCCGCGACACAATGCTACCTCCTGCACGACCTGAGCCTGGCCCTGGAGGCGGCGGGCGACACCCCCGGCGCCATTGACTGCCTGCGCCGGGCGGCGCTCCTGGGCCCGCGCCTCGCCGCCGTCCACTACAACCTCGGGCGCCTCCTGGTCGATCAGGGCGAGGTGGACGAGGCGGCGGAGGCGTTTCGCCGGGCGCTGGCCGTTGACCCCGGCCACAGCCGTTCGCGCAATAACCTGGGGGTCATACTATTGCGCCGTGGCAGCGTCACCGACGCCATCGCGCACTTCGAACGCGCCCTCGCCGACGCCCCGGACATGGAGAGCGCGCGGCAGAACCTCGAGCGCGCGCGGCGCCTGGCGGCCACCCGGCCGCCCGGGCCCGCGGCGGCTCCGCCCGCGCCGGCCGCGACGCCGCCCGGGCCAGCCGCGCCAGGACGGGAGGTGCCGTCATGAGCGCCGACGTGACCCTCATCAGCGCGTTCTCCGGCCCGAACGGGCGCCGCTACCTGCCGGCGGGCCTGCTTTACGTGGCGGCCGCCCTCAAGCGCGCCGGCCTGGCGGCGGAGGTGCGCGACTGGCAGCTGCACGATGACCCCGAGCCGTGCCGGCCGCAGTCGTTTTTGCGCCTCGTCGAGGGCTGCGCCGACGTGGTCGGCATCAGCTGCATGGCCGACTTCCTGCCCCAGGTGGTGTTGTGGGCCCGCGCGCTCAAGGCGAAGCGCCCCGGGGTGCGCGTGGTGCTGGGCGGCCCGGGCCCGGCCGGCGTCGCTGCCGAGCTTCTGGCGGCGTTCCCCGAGCTGGATGCCGTGGTGCGCGGCGAGGGCGAGCTCGCCCTGCCCAGCCTCCTGGCGTCGTGGCAGCGTGGCGGGCGCGGCCTGGACGCGGTGCGCGGCGTGACCTGGCGCCTGGGCGGCGAGGTCCATCACAACCCGGCGCGGCCCCGCGTCGACGACCTCGATGCCCTGCCCTGGCCCGACTATGACCTTGTGCGGCTTGGCGACTATGATGACATCGCCGTGGTCACCGCGCGCGGCTGCCCGTACCGCTGCACCTTCTGCGACGTCGCCCAGCTCTGGCCGGGGCCGGTACGCTACCGCGACCTGGACGGCGTCCTCGGCGAGGTCGAGTACCTGGTGCGCGGCTGCGGGCGGCGCGACCTGACCATCGCCGACGACACCTTCGGCCTGAAAGCGGCGCGTGTCGCCGAGTTCTGCGCCCGGGTCCGCCGTGACCAGCTCGATTTCGGCTGGTCGTGCTTCGGCCGCGTCGACGTCATGAGCGAGGACCTGGTGCGGGAGATGGCCGCCGCCGGCTGCCGGCACATATTCTACGGCCTGGAGTCGGGCTCCGACCGCGTGCTGGCCGAGGCCAAGAAGGGCTTTGACGTGGCCACGGCCCTGGAGACGGTGACGATGACGCTCAAGCACTGCCAGGTCACGGCGTCGTTCATCTGGGGCTACCCGTTCGAGACATTCCAGGACTTTCAGCAGACGCTGGCCGCCGTCGCCTACCTCACCGCGCTCGGCGCGCACTGCGACCTGCAGCGACTCGCGCCGCTGCCGCTGTCGCCCCTCTACGGCCAGCACGAGGACGGGCTGGAGCTGGTGCGCGACCGCACCTTCGGCCGCGCCTTCGACACCGTGCACCAGGGCGCCTACGACGCCGGGCTCGAGGACCTCATCGCCGCCCACCCGCGCCTGTTCCCCAGCTTCTTCCGCTACCGCACCCCCAGCCACGACGAGAAGAACGCGTGCGTGTGGGAGTTCGCCCGCCACTGGTACGTGTAGCGCGACCGGGGCCGCGGCGCGCGCTGCGTCACCGCCCGGGGCGCTGCGGGATGTTGCCCCGGGCGCTGCGCAAGTGCAGCCCCCGCCCGCGGGGAGGAATCGGCGCCCGGCTGAGAGAATGACTCTCCCTGCGACTTGCGGCCGGCGCCGCAGACTAGGCGGCCGCGAGCCAGCGGCGAGGCCGCGCGGCGGGGAGGGGATGCTGTGGTCAGGGCCGTTCTCTTCGACTTCTACCGCACACTGGTCCTGTGCCCGCAGTGGGAGGACCTCGAGATCCGCTCCATCGGCGGCCGGGCGCTGGCCCTGCTCATCGACCGCGGGCAGTTCCTGGCCGGCCGGCCGCTGGCGGCATCGGAGCGCGCCGCCCTGCTGGTCGATGGCGACCGGCTGTATCACGCGATCCGCGCCGAGGGGCGTGACACGCACCTCGAGTGGAGCGCGGAGGCGGCAGTGCAGCGCATTTTGGCGACGATGGGCTTCCCCGGCGACGTCCCGTGGCGCGACGTGGCCCAGGCTGTCGAGGACCTGAACCGCGCCTGCCTCAAGGAGCTCACGGTCATTCCGGGCGTGCGCGACGTGCTGGCGGAGCTTCCGGCCATGGGGCTGAAGCTGGCCGTCGTATCCAATGCGGCCTGCGGCGGCTTCGTGCGCTGGGCGCTCGACAAGTGCGAGCTTGCGCCATCGTTCCAGGTCGTGGCGTCATCCGGGGACCTCGGCTGGCGCAAGCCGGGGCCCGAGATATTCAACTGGACGCTGGCGCGGCTGGGCGTGACCGCCGCCGAGGCGGTCCACGTCGGCGATTCGCAGCGCTACGACGTGGTGGGCGGTCACGCGGCCAACCTGCGCGTGGCCTGGCTGGAGTGCCCGGAGGGCCGCGACCTGCCGCCGGCGCAGGCGGGGGGCGTGGCCGGCGGCGCCACAGCGGGCACGGAGCCGGGGGTGGGGGCGGGCTCGGAGCCCGCGGGCTGTCAGCCAGACGCCACCCTGGCGAACATCGGAGATCTGCCGCGGCTGCTGCGGGTCGTCGCCTGGTAGGGCGTTGGCCCTTGATCTCAACCGTCTTTACGCCGCAGGCGTCAGCGAGAAAGAGCATAGGCACATTTCTGTGCCCACGCTCTGAAGCACCCAAACGCTATCGTCCACCCTGCCGGTTCATCCGAAGGCAGTTCTCATAGACGCCCTCGGGTATGGGTCCCTTCCATAACGGATTCAGGCGCGGATCCTGCCGGGAATGGGCTTCTTGGTTGACGAGGTCAACCTCGAGCATAAGAAGCTCGCTTCCAGCCTTGTCCCGCAGGACCACCGAGTAATAACCAAGCTGAGCGCCCTGCTCCTGCACACGCTGTACGGCGGTGGCAGTGTTGTTCATGATTTGAGCCTCATGGTCGTACTGTGTGATCGCCGGGTATACAATGACCCAGTAGAGGCGGGAAAGAGGGGCTGCTGAAGAAGTCGGCTTACGAGGTGCCTGGCTGGAAGACCACCCTGACGCCGAAGAACCCGTGCATCGAAACGCCGGTTCCTGACGGAGATGTGGTGGCCCCGGCGCATGGTCCCACCAGGTACCGGATGGTCTTCAGGATGTTGTGGGCGAATGCTACCATGTAGCCTTCGCACTGGACCCGGCACAGGCCCAGCCTGCGAACCCGTCTGAACCCCAAATCCTTGAGGTGGGCGAATACCCCCTCGACGACAGTCTCCCTGCGGCGCATCAGCCGGCGGTACCGCGCGGTCGAGTTGCGCTCCTCCGCCCGGGCGAACTCCGCCTCGTAGGTTGACAGTTGAACGAACTTACGGTTTGACTTCGGGGGCAGGCAGGAGTCCCTTTGGGTGCAGGCCCGACAATCACTGACCCTGGTCGTATATAACCAGGCGTCGTCCCTCTTGTAGAATGTGGTCCGCTTGAGCGTCTTGCCGGCGGGGCAGATGAGTTCTGTGGGAGACTCGAGGTGAAAGCCCTTGCGTTTGTTACGGTTCTCAGCGTGGCGTGTGTGAATCGGGATGTATGCTTGAACACCGCGCTTCTCCAGGAACCGGCGCAGCCTCCCCAGGCTGTAACTGGTATCCGCGGCCAGGACCCGCGCCTCCACCGGCGCTTTGTCGACCATGAGGTGTTGCTTGTAGGCCAGTCGGGCTGGCTTTCCATTCAGTGTCCGCCACCGGGCGTCCGGGTCGCGCGGGTGTAGAGGCAGCCGGCCCTTTGGGTCTTGAAAGTACCGGCGCACCAAGCGCACCACCCGCCCCCGCACTTTCCTGCCGCGTCCGACAAGGCGCCTTTCGGCGACCGCCTCACGGGTCACGAAGAGCCCGTTCTCCTCCGAGGCTGCCCGCGCGAATTCCTCCGGGGGCATCTTCGTTGGAGCGAGTTCCCTCCCTGAAACCGCGGCACTCACCAGGCTTGAGTCCGTGTACACCTGCTCGCTCAGTATGCCGGCGCGGGCGAGTTCGTGGTTCAACCCGCAGAGCAGGGCCCGGAACCCCTTGGCTCCGACCCGCTGGAGGAACACGGTGATGGTGGAGGCGTCGAAGACCTCGTCTTCCAGACCGAGGTAGAGGAACCAGCGGAAGGCCAGGTTCTCCTGGATGGCCGTGCACAGCCTCCGAAAGGACGGGATGCGGTACACGTAGCCCAGCACCAGCGCGCGAACCAGCGTCTCCGGCGGAATCGCCGGCCGACCTTGATCCGGGACGTACGCTTCATGCAGAGGCTCGGCCAGCCTCCGGAAGTCGATGTGCTGCTCGATCTGTCTGAGCAGGTGCCCCGGGGCCACGAATGCCTCCAACGGCTTGGCCACGTATTCGAAAAGGCGATTGCGTTTCATCCGGTCAGGCTCAACCAGCATGTGCCAACCCCCAGGTCGATACGGTCTTCATCCTTCTTCTCCATACCCAGTTGTGTATCCTTGTTAACATACTTTTTCAGCAGTCCCTCCCAGCCGCCTCTACCGGGTCAAGAAGCCACCGGCGTTGACAACTGCAGGTAACGCCGTTTCCCTGGCAGCCGCCATAATCGCTCAGAAGACCCCAATCCAGCTAAGCGGGTAGAGCGTGCTGCCGCACGGCGGGGCCCCTCACATTACACCTGATTCACTGGGGCCGGGACATGACGCGTGCTTGAGCAGGGGGCCGTTTCGTCTTCGTACTAGCTCCGGAGACAGTCGAGGAGGTGGTACAGTGAAGTTGCGTGGGAAGTCAATGCTTTGCATTTGACTGGAGGCTTAGTGGGTATTGCCATTAACATTAACTAAACAACACTCACTAGTCAAGAAGGAACAAGCAGACTCCAGCTAGAATGGCAGCAATAGGCAGGAAAGGTAAGCCGTGCCTTACACGTAGGGTCAACCTGCCGAGTACGGTTGTCAAGGGAGGAGTCAACGGTGAACTATGGAAAGAGGTTGCTTGCGGGTGTGTTGACCGCTGCGCTAGTGACCTTGATCGTCGGAGGAGGTGTCTTGGCCACCTGTCATACGGCCGCCGCAGCCTATCCAACAATCACTATCGTGTTCTCGAACGGACGGCAGCCTCGATGCTCCCAAACTCTCCCTCACACGAGAGGTTACAGGTCTCAGCATCAATGGCCACACGATGGTCAAAGCCACGGACCTACAGTCGTACATGGCCGCATCGCTCTCCAAGACTACATACTACTGGAGGTTCACGCGAGGCGGGCAGAGGACCTACTTCTACCCGGACGATACATACTTTGACACTTCAATATCCTACACTATCGCCGACAAGAGCACGACTCCACCCACTGACGTGAACTACAGCCAATGGTGGTATGGCTACACCGACGAGCCGGCGATTGTGTACGAGACTCAGGAGTATGTGAGGCTCACCACTGCCGCCAACCAGCTGGGGGCTCTCTTGGTATGGTACAACGCGTCGATAGGCAAGGTCGAAGTCTACGATTGGCGGGTGAACGGAAGCACCCCCGTGTCGGACAGCAATAGCTACGTGGTCGGCGGCCGCTGGCTCAACGGCTGGGATAGCGAGGGTGATACTCACCTAGCGCCGCATTTCCACTTGGACGAACTCTGGGACTTGTCCTCAACAACGAGCAACCCCACCTATGCCCGACAACTCAAGATGTCCGTGAACCAACTCCAGTCGCTCGAGAACGTGCGACAGATGATCTCCACGCACGCCATGGACATGACCAGCGGATTCCGGTCCTGGTACCACAACGTCAGGCTCTCCAACTCCTGGGACAAGAGCTTCCACATGCGCGGCAGGGCCTGGGACTCGATCGGCGACGCGGACGAAGGAGACGGGCCCGAGGCATACAACCTCGTCTACGACGAATTCAACAACACATATGAGTACCCCATTGACGCAGGAAGCTTCTGGCATACGCGTGTCACGGACGGTGCTTCTCAGGGGTATGAGATTGAGAAGATGCCTCAGTCGGGCGACACTTGGCTTCATCTTCAGAGGAAGCCTGGCGTCGATACTGCTCTCGATCGCCCCTGAGCCCCAGGATAAGCTCGTAGCGTCCTTCGCGAAAGGAGAGGAGTCACGATGAAGCGTCGCAGGTTCGTTATCCCCCTCGTTCTGGGGTTGGCAGTGATTGGGCTGGCCGCCTACGCTTGGCTCGGCGGCAGCTCATGGCGGGTGGCCCGTGCGACAGATCTATCGCCCGAGGATACGGTGTCAACTTACCTCTCGTTGATGAGCAAGGGACACCTAACACAGCTCGTCAACTTTGTAATTGAAGGAACCGATGTGGGGCTGGACCCAGACGACAGGGCATCAGGCATGACCCTCGAGGAAGCCGAGGCGCAAGGTATCGCCAAGCCTCTAAACGACGCCGCCGCAAAGCGCGTCGCCCTGGAGATACTGGCCCGCCAACGGGAGTTCGTCCTTGCGGAGTTCGGCGAGAAGGCGTGGGCAGAGGCTAGCTTCAGCCTCCAGTCTGCCAAACTCCCGCCCTTCCGCAGCGCATGGATAGACCGCGCCACCAACAAGGAGATCGACGAGGAGACCGCCCTGAAGATGTTCGACTCGTTCTGGGAGGAAGTTGAGGCAACAGAGGGGATCAACCCGAACGAAGTAATCGGGATGCGCAACAGGGTTCCCTCTGGCATGACCGCCGAACAGTCCCGCGAGCTGCGAATCAAGGCGGAAAGGCTGTTCATCGAGTACGAAGACCGGATTCCCGTCATTAACGAGGCCGTCCCTACTGCCGACGGCTACGTGGTGAGCTTCACCTTCGGCGACGGGGTCTCGAAGACGGGTGTCTTGGACTTTACGGCGGTGCTCTCCAATCGAAGCGGGGATTGGCGGGTCAGCTCATTCCAGTGGCAGCTCCCGCCGAAGCCGCCAGAGGGAGACATCTAACTCGAGACTGCTGCTTTAAAGCAAGGCGCAAGGTCGAGCCGGGGGGATTGAGCAGGTTCCCCCCGGCTACGTTTAGCGCGTGGCTCACCTCACATCCCCTCTCATGGGCGGCTCCAGGGTGGGGACACGTGGCGGCGCGTCGGGGCCGCGTCGAGCCCCACTAGATGCGTCCCCCACGGCCCAAGAGATGGCTCGTAGTACCTTCAGGAGAGCGCGAGTCAGCTGCGCATCCAACCAGTACTAGAATCGCCACCCGCCTAAGCACGCCCACGCCCTCCCTGCTTTGGCTCGCACATTCTGGCTCTGGAGGAGCCGTGAGCGGTTAGATTAGGGTGCTGCGCGAACGGAGGGAGGAGATATGCGCTCCTCCCTCCGTGCTATGTTGCTATGTTCTTGGGGGCTTAATTATGCCCGTAAGACTCGAGGAAGATGACGTCGCCTGTCAGCGCGTCAAGTGCAATGTTTGTGAACTGAACCGCGCGGGGCACTTCACGCGGTGTGCTCAGCCCCACTGGGCCAGAGCTGGAGGGATCTGACCACGCCGTCGAACGTAACCAGCCAGATTGGCCTCTGCTCGCAACCCTGTTGAGGGCTGTAGATGAGAAACCGCGCTACGATTCTGGTCGCCTTTGCCGCAAGGTCTGGAGCCTCTTCGGATGTGAGTTTGATCGCCTGCTCCTCGGTAAGCGAGCTGACTTCGCCGGTTGGAAGCGAGTAAGTTGCCCCTGAGGACTTGAGCATTTCATCCCACATCTGATCGTCCATCTGAAGTTGGTTCCAGGATGCCTGGATTGAGTACCCGGGGTCGGGAAACCCGTTCCAGGACTCTGGTCGTCGGTATACCACAGCAACGGCCCATGCACCACCCAGCCTCCCACTTGGCTTAGACGCTCATTCCAGATGATGTGTTCCATCTTCTAAGGGAGCTGACTCAGCAAGGGGTGCACCCAAGAGCGGTCGCCGAAGGCGAGCCGGGGGGATTCAGCAGTCTCCCCCGGGCTCGACGCTCAACGGCGCATTCGTTCACTCCTCCTGATACCCCACGTATACCCCCTCGGCCAGCCTCAACCCGTCCAGCGACCGGGTCGTCGCCTGGTAGGGCGTTGCCCCTTGATCTCAACCGTCTTTACGCCGCAGGCGTCAGCGAGAAAGAGCATGGGCACATCTCTGCGCCCACGCTCGGAAGCACCCAGGCGCTATCGTAGATCCTACCTGTTCATCCGAAGCCAGTTCTCATAGACACCTTTGGGCAGAGGCCCTTTCCATAGCGGATTCAGGCGCGGGTCCTGCCGGGAATGGGCTTCTTGGTTAACGAGGTCCACCTCGAGCATTAGGAGCTCGCTTCCAGCCTTGTCTCGTAGGACCACCGAGTAATAACCAAGCTGAGCACCCTGCTCCCGCACACGCTGGATGGCGGTAGCGATGTTGTTCATGATTTGAGGGATGTCGTTGTTGATGCTGTAGACGGTGTCGGTTTCGAGCTCAATGGCCACCGCCCTCAGTTCGGTACCGTCCCCAGACACGTGGGCAGCACTCACGGGAACCCCCTGGCGAGTGAGGTTCTCTTCGATGTAGGCGGCCAGAGCATCGTTCCCCATGGTGGCCGGGTTGCCCTGTCGCGTCGTCCGCGCAAAGAGCGTTCCGCCGGCAATGGCCGCACCGACCACCGCCCCCAGGATGAGCCCCGGGATCCAGAGGCGTCTCCGTCCACGGTCATAGATGCGGGTCACGCCTATCCCCCCGGTCCCATTACGGTGGGCAAGACGCACCTGACTGCTAGGGAGGTGGCGTTAACACCCCCCTACCGTATGAGGCCACGTCCGCGCCGGGCCGCTCCCTCATGCTGCTGTCCATCCCTGTGACAACACTTCCGCCTGCTCTAGCACGGTGTGCGTTGCTTTTTCCTGTTTGTCCGGCGGGTACCCGTGCTTGCGCAGGATACGCTTGACGAGCACGCGGAGTCGCGCGCGCACGTTCTCTCGCACCGTCCAATCGATGGTCACGTTCGCGCGTACGGCCTCAACGAGTTCGCGGGCCATGGCGCGCAGCTTGTCGTCACCGAGCACCTTAACGGCACTGCCGTTCGACCCCAGTGCATCATAGAATGCAAGCTCCTCGTCAGACAGGCCCAAGCGCTCTCCACGGCGGTCGGCCTCGCGCATTTGCTTGGCCAGCGCGACCAGCTCCTCAATGATCTGGGCGGCCTCTAGGGCTCGGCTCTGGTAGCGGCGGATGGCTTGCTCCAGCATCTCCGCGAAGGAGCGAGCCTGGACGACATTTTTGAGCCGACGCGTCCGGATCTCCCCGGACAAGAGCCTGCGCAGCAGTTCTACCGCCAGGTTGCGCTGGGGCATCCCGCGCACCTCGGCGAGGAACTCGTCGGATAGAATCGAGATGTCCGGTTTCTTCAGCCCCGCTGCGGCGAAGATGTCCACCACCTCGTCGGTCACCAGGGCCTTCGAAATGATCTGCCGAATGGCGTGGTCAAGATCCTCGTCGCTCTTGCCCTCGCTTGGCGCTCTCTTGGCGAGCACCGCGCGCACCGCCTGGAAGAAGGCGACGTCATCGCGGATACGTAGCGCTTCCTCGTGTGGCACCGCCAAGGCGAACGACTGTGAGAGTTCCGTCACAGCGCGCAGCAGCCGCGCCTTACCGTCCTCTTGGGCAAGGATTTGCTCCTGCGCCGCAGGCAGCAGCGAGAGACGCTCCTGCGGCGCGCCTGTGGCCCAACGCGACCAGTCGAAGCCGTGGAAGAGCCCCTGGCAGACCTCGTGCTTCTCCAGCATGAGCGCCACAGCCTCGACCTGGTCGATCACCGTCCGGCCGGTGCCACCGCTCTCGGTGTAGGTGGCGATGGCCTTCTTGAGCTCAGCGGCGAGACCAAGGTAGTCCACAACCAGTCCGCCAAGCTTGTCACGAAACACACGGTTGACCCGCGCTATGGCCTGCATCAGCCCGTGTCCACGCATAGGCTTATCCACGTACATGGTGTGCAGGGAGGGTGCATCAAAGCCGGTAAGCCACATGTCGCGCACCAGCACGAGGTTGAAGGGGTCGCTCGGGTCCCGGAAGCGGTTCGCCAGCCCCTCACGGCGGCGCTTATTTCGGATGTGGGGCTGCCAAGCGGCGGGCTCGGAGGCGCAGCCGGTCATTACCACCTTGATCGTTCCCCGGTCATCCTCTTCGTTGAACCAGCCGGGCCGAAGCCGCACGATCTCTCGGAAAAGGTCTACGCAGATGCGCCGACTCATACACACAACCATGGCCTTGCCGTAGATGGCTTCACGCCGTCGCTCAAAGTGGTCAACGATGTCCCGGGCAATAAGTGCGAGCCGCTTCTGTGAACCGACGATGGCTTCGAGTTGCGCCCACTTGGTCTTAAGCTCCTCCTTGCGCTCAACCTCCTCACCCTCGGTCACTTCCTCAAACTCGGGGTCGATCTTCGGCTTCTCGGACTCGTCGAGATCCAGGTTCGCCAAGCGGCTCTCGTAGTAGATTGGGACTGTGGCATGGTCTTCTACCGCGCGCTGGATGTCGTAGACGCTAATGTAATCACCGAAGACGGCTCGCGTATTCTTGTCAGTGAGCTCAATGGGTGTGCCGGTGAATCCAATGAACGCAGCGTTGGGGAGAGCATCACGCATGTGGCGCGCAAAACCGTCAATAAAGTCGTACTGGCTGCGGTGCGCCTCATCGGCGATGACGACGATGTTTCGCCGCTGTGAGAGTACCGGGTGACGATCCCCCTTCTCCTCGGGCAGGAACTTGTGGATGGTAGTGAAGACTACGCCCCCCGCCTCGACCGAGAGCTTCTTCCGCAGGTCGGCTCGGCTCTCCGCCTGAACCGGCGGCTGCCGGAGCAGGTCCAGGCAGCGTGAGAAGGTGCCGAAAAGTTGATCGTCAAGGTCGTTGCGGTCGGTAAGGACGACGAGGGTGGGGTTCGACATGCGCGGCTCCCGAATCAGACGGCCGGCATAGAACACCATCGTCAGACTCTTTCCTGACCCTTGAGTGTGCCAGACTACCCCGATCCGTCGGTCGCCGGGATTGCCGCCTTTTTGGCGGCCAGCCTCGTACCGGCCCGCAGTCTCTGCTGCCCGACTGGCATCCTCCTGCAGGACCGCAGCACGTAGCGTCTCATCCACCGCTACATTGACGGCGTGAAACTGGTGGTAGCCCGCCATCTTCTTGGCAAGCTTGCCGCCTCCGTCGTCTTCGAACACGATGAAGTGCCGAAGGAGGTTAAGCAGCCTTCTCCGGTCGAAGACGCCTTGGAGCATCACCTGAAGCTCTGGCATATGCGAGTCAGCGAGGCCTTCGCCAGCGATCGTTCGCCACGGCTTGAACCACTCACGACCGGCCGTAAGCGTGCCGATTTGCGCCTTCACGCCATCGGAAACCACCAACAGCTCGTTGAAGCCGAAGAGCGTCGGCAATTCTGCCGTGTAGGTCTGCAGCTGCTGGAAGGCGGACGAGAGAGTGAGGTTCTCACCAGCGGCGTTCTTCAGCTCGATTATCGCGAGCGGTAGCCCGTTGATGAATAGGACGATGTCCAGCCTGCGGGTGTTCTTGTTCTCGGAGACTCTGAACTGGTTGACGGCCAGCCAGTCGTTGTTTTCAGGATCGTCATAGTCCACGACGGACGCCTGATCCCCAGCAATCGAGCCGTCGCTCCGCCGGTACTCTACAGTAGCGCCGTCCGTGAGCAGTCGGTGCAGGGCACGGTTGCGTGCCTCCACCGTCGGCCCCTCGGGGTGCATGACCTTGCGGAAGGCGTCATCGACAGCCGCAGCAGGCAGGCCTGGGTTCAGTTGCGCGAGCGCTTGGCGCAGTCGATCTTCCAGCACGACCTGGCTGTAATCGTGTCGCTCCGCTGAGTGCCCCCCCGGGGCGATGTCAGGGCCCCATTTGACCGGCCAGCCGAGGCTCTCCAGCCAGGCAAGGGCAGCCTGTTCGACGGTTGACTCAGTTACGCCGTAGTCAGTCACGCCGGCACCCCCGCTCCGTTTGAAGCATCGTGTGTAGCCTCTCGAGGGGCTACCTCCGGTTCGTACTGGGCAAGGTAAGCCCGGTATGCCTCAAGGCCCTCATTGAACAACCACCGACGCATACACGCAGTCAGGATAAGTCGTTGAAGTCCGGAGTCGGGTAACACCGTGCACGCAGGCCAGGAGCCGGTGGCCGCACCTCCAAATGGGCATGATACAGGAGCTGTCATCAGAGACACGTCGCGATGAATCGCTCTGCATCCTCCGCTCGGATCACGCCAGAGATGAGCTTGGGAAGGAGTCTGTCACGCAGTTGAGAGAGCGTACAGGATTGGCTCATCGCGGACCGCATACGGTCGAAGAGCGGGTTTAGCGCCTGGCCGAATGCAGGAAAGACTGCCGAGTCGTAGGTTGGGATCGCAAGGCGGTACTCCTTAAGACTGTCAATGGGCACGCGCTGCCGTCCGCTCGATCCCGTCATGCGTTGGATGGCAAACGTGCGAAAACCGTCGCTACGTGCGAGCAAATAGGCAAAAACTGCGGGAATCGGGTCGCGCGGCCTGAGAACGATGTACTCTGTCGAACCCCAGCCAACGTCGCTATCCTTCAGGAAGTCCACATAGGCTGTCTTGCCATTCTCCAAACATGGGGTGATTTTAGCGACCAGCGTGTCACCATTTCTAAACTTCACGCCTGCACCGACTGCACGCCCAACCCACGACTTTGGACCATGGCCCTGCGTGGGCATATGCGCCATATCCAAATACGCAGCGATAACGCCTCTCCCAAGCTGACGTGGGGGGTTGATCTCGATGAACTCGGGAAGCGCACGTACTTTCCACCCTAGGGGGATTGGACCGAGATCAGAATCTTCAAGAGCATCAGGGAAGTGGTCTGCGACACGCTCGGGCACGTGAGGCTCACGGCCCTCGGCTTTGGCGCGGACGGGGTCGAAGTCTACGAACCAGGATTTGAAGATCGCCCGCGCCATGGCCTCCAACGTCTCGTTTATCCGCTGGTTAAGCCCGATCTTATCATCCAGCACCCCCAGGATGTTCGCGATGGCTTGCTGCTCTTGCCTTGGCGGCACGCCCACTGGCAGATGATAGAAGGCGTCACGGCTCGTGGATGGAATTGCTGAGCCGCTGTCCATCCCGTTGATGTTGTACGTTAACAGGCAGTAGTACGCCCAGCGCAGGTCCATTTCTTGCTTCGGTTCAAGATAGAATGCCGTGTCAATTACATAGAAGGGTTCAGGAGAGTAGTTGACTCCCCGGTACGCGCCCTTGCGCCCGATGATTACGCCGGGATGTGTACAGAGCGGCTCATCGTGCCAGCCAATAGGGCCGTTAGTGCCATACACTCGGTAGCAGCCCTTCAGGTGCTGATAGCCACGAAGCGACTTGCCGTACTCCAAGGTGGCAATATCTCCCCATCGGCAATTACGCCACTCACCCGCCATAGTCAATGTCCTCCAGGTTGGCCCAAATAAGCTTTTCGAGTCTAGCGGATTGACTCATTTGCTCGCGCAAGACCGCGGTTAGCCGTTCCATCTTCTGCTCAAATGGCTCCTCCTCGTCATTAACAGGCTCCACGCCCACGTAACTCCCAGGAGTCAAGCTATGGTTATATTGTCTGATGTCGTCGAGCGTGGCTGACTTGCAATAACCGGGGACGTCCTCGTACCGCTCCTTACAGTCCTTATCGCCGCGCCAAGCGTGGTAGGTGCGCGCGACCCGGACGATGTCCTCGTCGGTGAGTTCGCGGTGGGTGCGGTCGACCATGATCCCGAGCTTGCGAGCGTCGACGAACAGAACCTCCCCGCGGCGGTCGCGGAACCGGCCGTTTCTCTTGTCTCGGGCGATAATCCAGAGGCAGACGGGTATCTGCGTCGAGTAGAAGAGTTGGCCCGGCAACGCCACCATACAGTCCACCAGATCGGCCTCGACGATGTTCTTGCGGATTTCGCCCTCACCAGACTGGTTAGACGACATTGAGCCGTTGGCGAGCACGAATCCTGCGGGGGCCGCGGGCGCTAGGTGGTGGATCATGTGCTGCACCCATGCGAAGTTAGCGTTGCTTACAGGCGGTACACCGTATTTCCACCGCTTGTCCTCCCGTAGGCGCTGGCCGCCCCAGTCAGAGACATTGAAGGGTGGATTTGCGAGGATGTAATCGGCCTTGAGGTCAGGGAAGCGGTCGTTGTGAAAAGTATCGCCATGGGCGATCTGGCCGTCGATGCCGCGTATGGAAAGGTTCAACCGGGCAAGTCGCCAAGTGGTGTAGTTTGACTCCTGGCCGTAGATGCTTATGTCGCCGATGCGGCCGCCGTGGGCCAGGACGAACGCCTCCGACTGGACGAACATGCCCGAGGAGCCGCAACACGGATCATACACCCGTCCCCTGAAGGGCTCGAGCACTTCAACCAGCAACCGAACGACGCAGCGCGGAGTATAGAACTCGCCCCCCTTCTTGCCTTCAGCGCTCGCAAACTGCGAGAGGAAGTACTCATACACGCGTCCGAGCACGTCCTTCGACCGGCTCTCTGCGTCGCCCACGCGGATGTTACTAATGAGGTTGATGAGGCCCCCCAGCCTTTGTTTGTCAAGACCCGGGCGGGCGTAATCCTTGGGCAAGACGCCCTTGAGCGACGGATTGTCGCGCTCAACCGCCTCCATCGCGTCATCCACGAGCTTGCCGATGGTCGGTTGGACGGCACTCGCCTTGAGGTGCGACCAGCGCGCCTCTTTAGGCACCCAGAAGATGTTCGCAGCCAGGTACTCATCCCGGTCCTCCGGATCGGCCCCTTGGGCGTGTTCAGCTTCCAGCCGAGCGTACTGCCCCTCGAAGGCGTCGGAGATGTGCTTGAGAAAGATCAGGCCCAGGACGACGTGTTTATACTCGGCCGCATCCATGCTGCCTCGCAAGGCGTCCGCAGCCTGCCACAGTTGAGATTCAAAGCCCAGAGTTGCCGCCGTAGTATTGTTCCTGTTCATGCTGATACGTACTGCCTCCCCAAACGATGCAACTGCGTACGACCTAGCCCGGTTCAGTCCGCCCTGCAACGCCTCGGCGTAACCGCCTAGAGTACATGCTGGGTTCTTTCAGGGACGCCGCAGGGTGCTAGCCCACCCCTTGAAGAGGAGGCAGTCCTGTTGCCCCTTATCCGGCAGCGGCAGGTGTACGTTTGGGCCCACAACTCCACCATCGGCCCCCTGTCACACTTTTTACTTCCGCACTTGTCCATTTCTTCCTTCGTTTCCTGCAGAAGTCCATTCGCGCATTCACAGATTTTCTCCTGCTCCGCGGTTCTTCACTCATACTTCACTCCGTCTTATCGGGGGCGAGAGTAGTGGGGCATAGGCAAAGCGCGACAGCGTTGAAAATCAACTGCATGCTGAACACCGGGTTCGTCGGCTCGTGCAGCTACTTGGCGCCTCTTCGCGCCCACTACGGCGCAACTCACGCCGGTGCCGGGGCATACTTCACCCCAGGTGAGGCAAAATGCCCGTCCTTGCCGGCCACTTCCACGACGGTCACGCACACGATGGCCGCGTCCGCCACTTCCCCGGGGCCTTCCCCGACGGGCCCCGCCGCGGCTTCCGGGGCGGGGTCCACCCCCCGCCGCGCAAGGAGCTTACGGCGTTGCAGCCCATAGAAGATGTGCCGCCACCGGCGGTGGTTGTGCTGCCGCTGTGGCAGCACGTCGGGGCACCGGCTTTCGCCGTCGTCCAGGCGGGCGACGCGGTCCTGGTCGGCCAGCGCGTGGGCGAGGCGCGGGGCGAGATGTCGGCGCACGTTCATGCCAGCGTGTCGGGCCGCGTCCAGGCGGTCGAGATGCGGCCGCACCCCACCGGGCGCAACGTTGAGGCCGTGGTCATCGCCTCTGATGGTCGCGACGCGCTGCACCCCGACGTGCGGCCGCGCTGGCCCGGAGAAGGCGGCGGGGACGGCGGAGGCGGCGGGGACGGCGGAGGCGGCGGAGGCGGCGGGGACGGCGGAGGCGGCGGGGGCAGCGAGGGCGGCGGGGGCGACGGGGGCGGCGACCTGCGCGGGCTGCTGCGCCGCATCGTGCGCGAGGCGGGCATCGTCGGCATGGGCGGCGCCGCCTTTCCCACGGCCAAGAAGCTCGACGTCCCCCCGGGGGCGCGCCTTGACACGTACATCCTTAACGGCTGCGAGTGCGAGCCGTACCTGACCGCGGACCAGCGCCTGATGGTCGAGGCGCCGGGGCAGGTGGTCTTCGGGCTCGCGGCGCTGATGGCGGCGGTCGGCGTGCAACGCGGCTACATCGCCGTTGAATCAGACAAGCCCGACGCCGTGGGGGCGCTGGAGCGCGCGGCGGCCGAGGTGCCCGGCGTTCAGGTGGTGGTCGTGCCCGCCGCCTACCCGCAGGGGTCGGAGAAGCACCTCATCCGCGCCGTCCTGGGGCGCGAGATCCCTCGTGGCAGTCTGCCCTACGACGTCGGCGCGCTGGTCAGCAACGTGGCCACGGCGGCGGCGGTGGCCCAGGCCGTGCGCTTCGGGCTGCCCCTCGTCGAGCGCGTGGTCACGGTGGCCGGCCGGGTGAAGAGCCCCAAGAACCTGCGCGCGCGCATCGGCACCCCGCTCAGTGACCTCATCGCCGCCTGCGGCGGGTTTGCCGGCACGCCGCGGATGGTCGTGGCCGGCGGGCCGATGATGGGCGTGGCCCAGGGGTCGCTCGACGCGCCGCTGACCAAGGCCCTTTCGGGCGTGGTCGTCCTCGACGCCGAGGACGTGGGGCGCCTGGCGGCGGGCGGCCCGTCGCCGTGCGTGCGCTGCGGGCGCTGCCTGGAGGCGTGCCCGATGGGCCTCCTGCCGCTGTACCTGAGCGCCTACGGCGAGCGCGGCATGTCCGGCGAGGCGGCGGCGCTGGGGGCGGCCGACTGCATCGAGTGCGGCTCTTGCGCCTACGTGTGCCCGTCGCGGCGGCCCCTGGTGCACGGCATCAGGCTGGCCAAGGCGGACATCGCGGCGAGCAAGGGCGCGGCGAGCAAGGGTGGGGAGGGCAAGTAGCGGCGGGCGTGGGCGTGGAGGCGTGCGTGGGCGTGGACGCGCCTGACGCGGTCGGGAGGATGGGCGGTGGCTGCGGAAGCTGGGGCGGCTGGGGTGGCTGCGGTGGCGAGAAAGGGCGATGGCGCGAGGCTCCTGGTGCGGTCGTCGCCGCACCTCTACGGCGGGCGGCCCATCGCCGCCATCAACCGCGACGTGGTCCTGGCGCTCGTCCCCGCGGTCGCGGCCGGTACCATACTGTTTGGGCCGCGGGCGCTGGCCCTGGTGGCGGTGGGGTCCGCGGCGGCGGTGGCGGCCGAGGCCGTCTACCAGCGCGCGACGCGGCGGCCGGTGACCGTCCGCGACTGGTCGGCGGCGCTGACGGGGCTGCTCCTCGCGCTCAACCTGCCGCCGCGCGCGCCGCTGTGGCTCGCGGCGGTGGGCGCCGCATTCGCCATCATCGTGGTCAAGCAGCTCTTCGGCGGCCTGGGGAGCAACTTCGTCAACCCCGCCCTCGCCGCGCGCGGGGTTCTGCTGGCGGCGTGGCCGGTGCCGATGACTGCGTGGACGGCGCCGTTCCAGGCGCGCACCATGGCCACCCCGCTCGCCCTGCTGAAGGCGGGCGCCGCCGCGGCCCGCCTGCCGTCGTACCTCGCGCTCTTCCTCGGCGTGCGGCCGGGCTGTGCCGGCGAGACGTCCGTCCTGGCCCTGCTCGCCGGCGCCGCCTACCTCCTGGCGCGGCGCGTCATCGACTGGCGCATCCCGGCGGCCTTCCTGGGCACCCTAGCGGTGGCCACATGGGCGGTGGGTGGGCGGGGCGGGGCGTTCACCGGCGACCCGCTGTTTCACGTCCTCGCCGGCGGGGCGACGCTGGGGGCGTTCTTCATGGCCACCGACTACGTCACCTCGCCCGTCACCCACCGCGGCCGCGTCATCTTCGGCGCGGGCTGCGGCTTCATCACCGCCCTCATCCGCCTCTTCGGCGGCTACCCGGAGGGCGTGTCGTACGCCATCCTGCTCATGAACCTCGTTGCGCCCCTCCTCGACCGCGTCACCGCGCCGCGGCCGTTCGGACGGCGATCCGCAGGCGGACGGGGCTGACCGGCGCCCCCAACGCCCTGACCCCATCCCGGGCCCGTTGCATAATTATTCCAACTGCCGAATCTGGAATCCGCACCAGAACCATAAGCATATTGGCAATACCAGCTGCATTCTGGCAGAGTTGACATGGTAGGTCAGTTGACAACCTAACGTCAGGGTGCCCGCGTGCCGCTCCATGGCTCATTGGGCAGATCCACGAGGTACCTTTGTTGCATGGAAAGGACGCACGACGAGCCCATCTACAAACACCCCCCCTGCCCCAAAACTCGCCGTCAATCGCCATGTGACAGCGCCAATCCGGCTTAGCCAGTCGCCGCATAACCAAGCAGGATTCCAGGGCAGAGGCGTCGAACAATAAAATGGCGCTCAGTTGCCCGGAAGCGCCAAATCTACTAACATGTAACAGCCATAGAACATCGGCCCAGATAGAGGGGTGTTGCTCATGTCTGCTAGTAGTCCCCGCCAGTTAGTCGTGGTTGGTGGAAATGCTGCCGGGATGAGCGCGGCGTCAAAGGCGCGGCGGGTCGATCCAGCAGCGAAGATCATCGTAGTGGAGCGCGGCCGCTACGTTTCCTATGGGGCGTGCGGCATCCCCTACCTTGTGGCCGGATACATAGAAAACCCCGAGGACCTCCTCACGTATCCCCTCACGGAGTTCACTACCAACCGGCGGATCGAGGTACTGCTCGAGCACGAGGCGCTGTGCCTGGACACGGGCGCCGCGCGGGTCGAGGTCAGCGGTACCGTTGACCAGCGCATAACATGGCTGGACTACGATGCCCTCGTGCTGGCTACTGGCGCCAGGGCATCCCGGTTCAGCGGCGGGCCTGACCTGGCCGGTGTGTTCACCGTGCGGACGCTGGATGACGGCATTGCCATGCTGCGATTCCTGGAACAGGGGCGACCGTCGATAGCGACCGTCGTGGGGGCTGGCCCGCTCGGTCTCGAAATGGCCGAGGCCCTGGCCACCAGGGGCCTCAGGGTGACGGTCCTGGATGCCCTGCCGCGCATCCTTCCCGGATTCTCCGACGCCGCTGCCGGCGTGGTCCTCAGCGAGATGCGCGATCGGGGCGTCGAGTGCCTGACGGGTGAGCAGGTGCTCAACTGCGAGGGCGACGAGCATGTTAGCGCGGTCGTCACGCCGTCGCGCACCATCCCCGCGGACATGGTGGTCATGGCCGCTGGAGCCAGGCCCTGCTCGGAGCTGGCCTGTGCCGCCGGCCTCCGGTTGGGGCCATCCGGGGCGATCTCCGTTGACCAGGAGATGAGGACCTCGGTGGACCAGGTGTATGCTGCCGGGGACTGCGCGACCGTCACGCACCTGGTGAGCCGGCGGGAAGTCTACATACCGCGGGCCACCACGGCCAACAAGCAGGGCCGGGTCGCCGGAGAGAACGCGGCGGGCGGCCGCGCGCGGCTTCCGGGAGTCCTCGGCTCCACCGTCTTCAAGTTCTTCGACCTGGAGGTGGGCCGGGTGGGGCTGAACGCGGCCGAGGCCAGAGAGGCGGGCTTTGACGCCGCCTCCGCGTCCATCCGCGGCCGCTCGCGCGCCAGCTACTACCCCGGCGCACGCCCCGTCGACGTGACCCTTACCGCCGACGCCTCCACCGGCAGGCTCCTGGGGGCCGAGATGACGGGCGCCGAGATCGCTAAGCGGCTTGACGTAGTAGCCGCGGCCATCCATGCCGGGCAGTCATGTGATGATCTGGCGCACCTCGACATGAGCTACGCCCCTCCCTTCGCCCCGGTCTGGGATCCCGTAGTGCAGGCGGCCCTGGAGATGCACAAAGGTCTTCGCCGGCCGGTGCAGTCCCCGGGTGCCTGAAGCAGGCGGACACAGCGGGCGACAGGTTGGGACGCTACTGGTCGGCCCCTCACGGGAGGCGAGAGTCACAATGAATCCACAGGGGATCGTCCTTCTGTACGTCTTTCCATCCATGGACGCGTCGAGCGACTATGCTCGGGGGCTGGCCGCCCGTATCCATGCGGCGGCGGCGCCGGGGACAACGGTGCGGGTGGCGACAGTGGCCGGCGCCCCCGCGCACCTGGAGACCTTCTACAACCGGGCGCACCTGGTGCCACGCCTGCTGCAGACGGTCGCGGACAGCCATGAGCCTTTCCAGGCACTGATCGTAGGTTGCTTCACGGACCCGGGGGTGGACGCCCTCCGGGAGGTCGTGAGCGTCCCAGTCATAGGGATCGGTGAGGCGAGCATGTACGTGGCGTGCGGCCTGGGGTACCGGTTTTCCGTCGTCATCGCCGGCGACAAGTATGCCGCTGCCACCGCCCGCCAAGTGCGCCTCCTGGGTCTGGACTCGCGCTTGGCTTCAGTAGAAGTGGTCGCCGTGAACGTTCTGGACTTGCGGAAGGGGGGAGAGCGGGAAAAGGCGGCGGTGGTTGAAGCGTGCCGCCGTGCGGCGAGAAACGGCGCTGACGCCATAGTCATGGGCTGCGGGACGCTGGGGCGTTACGCCCGCCATGTACAGGCGGCCTGGGGCAAGCCCGTCGTGGACCCGGTGACGGCGGGCGTTAAGCTGGCGGAAGTACTGGCGTTCCACGCGGTGGTGCCGGCGGCGGCGGGTGTGGTCTAGGGTCTTGCGGCGGGGGCGGCCAAGGGGGCCCACAACGTAGGGGGGGAGGAAGTGCCGTGAAGCTACAGCCTGTCTTTCATCAGAAGAAGATCGCCCAGCTGCAGTCGATACTGGCATCACGGGGAATCGACGTGATGCTCGTTTCCGACCCTTTGAACATCTTCTACCTGGGGGGCTTCTACCACACCCCGGGCGAACGGCCGATCGTTCTCTGCGTGCCGGGCTCCGGTCAGGTCGTACTGTACGTTCCGCGCCTGGAGGTGGAGCACGCCCTGGAGGGTTGGCTGAAGAACATCGAGTGCTACTTTGAGTACCCGGGCGTGACCCAGCCCCTGGACTGGATAGCCGGGCAGGTGGCGGGCACGTGGTCGCCCAAGGTGGTGGCCACCGACAACGTGAGCCACGGCTCGTTCCTGCGCTTGACCAAGGGGTTCCCCAAGGCCAGCGTGAACCACGAGCCGGGGATCATCGCCGAGATGCGGGCGGTCAAGGAGCCCGAAGAGGTCGTGCTGCTGAAGAAGTCCGCCGAGTACTGCGACTACGGCCTAGAGGTCACCCTCGAACTGCTGCGCAGCGGGCGCGAGGTTTCAGAGGTCGACGTGTGGCAGCACGTCTCCGACCGCATCATGCAGCGCATGCGGGCCGAGATCAAGGAGATCGTGTACGTAGGGCCCTTGACCCGCGGGCTGATATGCTCCGGCCCGCGCTCGGCCTTCCCGCACGGCCTCACCAGCTCGCGCAAGATACAGCGCGGCGACACCGTGATCTGCAGCTACAAGGTCTTCATTGGCGCCTACCAGGCCGAGAGCGAGCGGACCTTCATCATCGGCACCTTGACCAGTGAGCATCGCCGCTTCTTCGACCTCATGTGCCAGGCGCAGAGGGACACGCGGTCGCAGATCCGGGACGGGGCCAGCTGCTCGGAGATCGACCGCAAGTGCCTGGGCTGGCTCCGCGACCAGGGGTGCGAGAAGTTCCTCATGCACCGCACCGGTCACGGCATGGGCCTGTCCAAGCACGAGCTGCCGTGGCTCGAGGAGGGCTACCGGGAGAAGCTGCGCCCGGGGAACTTCGTGAGCTGCGAGCCGGGGCTGTACGTGCCAGGGATCGGCGGGTTCCGGCATTCGGACTCGATCCTGGTGACGCCCGGCGGCGCGGAGTGCCTGACCAGCTTCACCCGGGACGCTGAAGCCCTGACGGTCAAGTAGTCACCTGCGTCGATCAAGCCTAACCCGCGGAGGAGGGTGCTTTTGTGCGGCAATCCCTTTGCAGGCGGACCCTCGTTGTTCTCTTGGCGGCCGTCATGCTGGCGGCTCTTGCGGGCGGGTGCTCCAAGCCCGTCGTTGAACAGGCGCTGGTAATCGCCCAGGGCGCTGAGGTCACGACCCTGGAGACCCATCAGATAAGTGACAGCGACTCCGTCGCCATCAGGATGCACATCTACGACAACCTGGTGCGGGTCGACGACAAGGGGGTCATACAGCCCGCCCTGGCCGAGAAGTGGGAGTTCCTGCCCGACGGGAAGTCGGTGCTCTTCACGCTGCGCAAGAACGTCAAGTTCCACGACGGCACCCCGTTCAACGCTACCGCGGTCAAGAAGAACTTCGACCGCCTGCTCGACCCGAAGCGGAACACCGGCGCGAAGTCGATGCTGAACATGATCGCGGCCGTCGAGGTCGTAGATGAGTACCACGTCAAGATCTCCACGGCCCAGCCCTTTGGCGCCATCCTGATGCACCTGGCGGAGGGCGCGGGCTCCATAATGAGCCCGGCGGCCATCGAGCAGTACGGGGATGACGTCGGCGTGCACCCCGTGGGCACCGGCCCGTTCAAGTTCGTGGAGTGGATTCGCGGTGACCGCGTTGTGGTTGAGCGCAACAACGAGTACTGGGGTCCCCGCCCGGCGCTCACGGGGATCACCTGGCGCATAGTGCCCGACGACGCGGCCCGCCTGGCCATGCTCGAGACCGGCGAGGCGGACGTCGTGGTGCGGGTACCCCCCTTCGAACTGAAGCGCATGGCGGCCAACGAGTCCGTCAAGCTCATCAACACGACCACGAACCGCTCGATGTACTTCATTCTGAACCTGCAGAAGCCCCCGTTCAATGACATCCGCGTCCGCCAGGCGGTGAACATGGCCGTCGACCGCCAGGCGATCATCGACACCCTGCTGCAGGGGCAGGGGAAGGCCGCCACGGCCCCGATCACGCCCGGCGTGTTCGGCTACGCGGCGCAGACCCCATTCGAGTTCTCCGTGGACAAGGCTAAGGCGCTCCTGAAGGACGCCGGCTACACTGACGCTGTCGAGATCACGCTGGCCGCGCCCCAGGGGCGGTACCTGATGGACCGGCAGATCGCAGAAGCCGTGGCCGGGCAGCTTGAGGCGGCGGGGTTCAAGGTCAAGCTCAACGTCGTGGGCGACTTCCCGGCCTATCTCAAGATACTGGCCAACCACGAGTTCGACATGGCGTACTGGGGTTGGGCGGCCCCGACCCTGGATGCTGACATCGGCATGCGGATGATGGTGGAGAGCAAGACCGCCGGCAAGTTCCCCAACTTCGGCGGCTACGTGAACCCCCAGGTGGACAGCCTGGTGCAGCAAGGCGCCAGCAGCCTGGACGCGGCGACCCGGAGCGCGGCTTACGGCGAGGCGTGCAAGCTGGTCTGGGCCGATGCCCCGTGGTGCTTCATGTTCGACCAGGCCGTGACCACGGGCGTCAGGAGCAACGTGAGCGGCGTCGTCGTGATGCCCTCGGAGTGGGTGCTGGCGCGCGGAGCGACCAAGAAGTAGCAGCGGCGGCTGGGGGCGGCGCCCGGCGGCCACTTGGCCGCCGGGCCGGCGCCCCCGGTACCCGCGTGGTGGTGGGGGATATGCCGTTCAGGGATACTGAGAGCCACCAGGGGGGGTCGCTATGCTGGGAGCAGTTGTCCGCAGGCTGGCGCGCCTCCTGGCCACTCTCATCGGTCTGACCGTGATCGTGTTCTTGCTGATGAACCTGGTTCCAGGGGATCCGGCGCGGCTGGCGGCGGGCATGGCGGCGTCCCAGGAGATGGTGGATAAGATGCGCGAGGAGCTTCGGCTCGATCAGCCCTTGGCCGTGCGCTACATGCACTTCCTTGCCAACGCCGTGCGCGGGGACCTGGGCCGGTCGTGGGTGAGCCACCAGCCCATCGGGCGCGAGGTGTTCAACCGCTGGGCGGCCACCCTGCAACTGGCACTCTTCAGCACGGTCCTTGTTTGCGTTTTCGGACTGGCCATGGGGGTCGCCTGCGCCATCCGGCCGGGAGGCTGGCTGGCCGGCGGCCTGCGCATGCTGTCGACCATCGGGGTCTCCGTGGCGTCCTTCTGGCTGGGCTTGGTCCTGATCCTGACCCTGTCGGTGCGATTGGGGTGGTTCCCCAGCATCGGCAAGGCTGGCCTGTCTTCCTTCGTTCTCCCGGCGCTGTCGGTCGCGTTGTACGGGGTGGGCGTCACCGCCCGGCAAACGGAGACCGCTTTGGCTGAGGCGCTGCTGTCCAACTACATCCGGACCGCGTGGGCCAAGGGCCTGCCCCAGCGAGCGGTCATCTTCAAGCACGCGCTGAAGAACGCCCTCATCCCAGTGGTCACGGTGCTGGGGCTGCAGTTCGGGTATCTGATGGGGTCCTCAGTGGTCGTGGAGGTGGTCTTCGCCTGGCCCGGCCTGGGGCGCTGGATCGCCGAAGCCATCGCATACCGCGACCTACCGGTGGTACAGGGAGGGCTTATCGTGCTGGGCGCCACGTTCGTGGTCCTCAACTTCATTGTGGACCTCTGTTACACGTGGCTGGATCCGCGTATCCGCCTTCATTAGGGGCTGTGGGTAGCGGGGGGGAGCCTATGCGCAAGACAGGCAGGTTGAAGCTACTATTGGGCGGGGGCGTGCTGGTGCTTTACGCCCTGGTGGCGTGTCTGGCACCGCTGGTCACCGCTCACGGCCCGTATGCCCAAGACCTCCGGCAAGCCCTGCGCGGGCCCGGCAAGGACCACTGGCTGGGCACAGACGAGCTTGGGCGCGACGTGTTCTCTCGCGTCATCTACGGGGCGCGCATCTCGCCCGCCATCGCCGTGGCGGCCGTGGCCTTCGCCCTGGTGGCGGGCACGGCCATCGGCTGTATTTCAGGGTACTTCCAGGGCGGGCTTTTGGAGTGGGTCATCAACGGTTTCATCGACCTCATGCTATCGTTCCCGCCCATACTGCTGGCCATCGCCATGATGGCCGTGGTGGGCGCCGGGGCAGTCAACCTGGCCCTAGCCATAGGCCTGGTGTCCGTCCCCGCCTTCGGCCGGCTCGCGCGGGGCATGACGCTGGTCATGGTGGAGAAGGAATTCGTCGAAGCGGCCCGCGCCGTCGGCCAGCGTCCATACAAGATACTGGTCCGGCACATACTGCCCAACATCGCCGCTCCCCTGATCGTTGAGGCCAGCCTGCGCACCGGGGCCTCCGTGCTGATGGCCGCGGGGCTCAGCTTCCTCGGGGTGGGCCCACCGCCCCCGGCGCCGGAATGGGGCAGCATGCTGAGCAGTTCGCGGGCGTACCTGGCCGTGGCCCCATACCTCTCACTGGCGCCTGGCCTGGCCATCACCCTGCTGGTGATCGGCTTCAACTGGGTCGGGGAGGGGGTGGTGGAGTCCCGGCGGGTGCCGTTGAGCTGACGCGCATACCGACTTACAACACGGCTCTAGAGGAGGCAGCATATATGGCGGACGGATGCGGTGATCTCCTGAACGGTGAACTTATGGCCGGTGCCCGGCTGGTGGTAGAGAAATGCTGCGCCGCCAAGCCCGATGAGCCCATACTGGTGATCGGCGATACTCGCCAGAGCACGCGCCTTTTCCAGTCGTTCTTCTACGCCGCCATGGCCATCGGCGCCCGGCCCTCGATGCTGATCTACCCCGCCGGCCGCATCGCCGGTGAGGAGCCGACCCCGGTCGTCTCCGGCGCCATGAAGGGCGCCACCCTGATATTCGCCATTACGACCAAGTCCCTGACCCACACGACCGGCACCCGCGAGGCGCGCGAGGCGGGCGCCCGGATCCTCGTCATGCCAGGCGTCTCCGAGGAGATCTTCCTGCGCAACGTGATGGTGGACTACGACCTCCTGCGTGACCGCATGTGGAAGATGCACGCCCTGTTTGACGCCGCCACCGTGGCCGAGGTTACGTCGCCTGCGGGGACGAACATCAAGGCCCACCTGGGGTTCAAGACGCCGGCCCCCATGGACGGCTTCTGCGTTGAGCCGGGCGAGGTCGACCAGTCGCCCGGCGGGGCCCTGGGCCGCGGGACCATCGAGGGCTCGGTCGAGGGCGTCCTGGTACTCGAGCCGGGCCGGGCCGGGATGGTCGGGGTGTACTCGGAGCGCATCGAGATAACGGTCAAGCGCGGGAAGATCGACGAGGTCCGCGGCGGCAAGGAGGCCGAGCAGCTCCGCTCCTACATCGCGCAGTTCGGCGACCCGAACCTGTTCCAGGTGTGCGAGGTGGGCAGTGGGGCCAACCCGAACTCGATCCTCTCCGGCTCCCCGATCGAGGACGAGCGGGTCATCGGCTCGATCCACTTCGGGCTGGGGGACAATAGCCGCTACTTCGGCGGGACCATCAAGGCCAAGGGGCACCTGGACATCTCCGTGCTCGGGCACACCCTGCGGCTTGACGGCAAGGAGATCGTCAAGGACGGCAAGCTTCTGTTCTAGCGAGCAAGAGCTTCAGGCGGTCCGGGGCCAAAGACTCGGTCCGCGGGGGCTTCTCCCCCGCGGACCCCGTCTGCCCCCCGTGCGAGCCGTTCGATTAAGGGGGGATGCGGCGTGTATTACAAGCCAGTCGGCTCGTGGGTCGCGATTCCCACGCCATACGACGACGCGGGGCGCGTCGACTTTGATGTGTTCTCGCAACTGATAGACTTCCACGCCCGTCACAAGACGTCGGCCTTGCTGGTGACGGGGTCGGCAGGGGAAGTCACGCTTCTGAGCCTGGGCGAGCGCCGGCAGATCATCCGCACGCTGGCCGCCCAGGCCGCCGAGAGGCTGGCGGTGTTCTTCGGCACGGGGTGCGCCAGCACCCGCGACACGGTGGAGCTGAGCCAGTACGCTGAACGCTGCCACGCCGACGGCGTTGTCCTCACTGTTCCCCCGTACCTCAACGCCCCCCAGGAGGCGGTCTACCGCCACTTCGAGACGGTCATGGATGCCGTGCGCATCCCGGTCGGCCTCTATAACAACCCCGCCCGGGTGGTGGTGAACGTCGAGCCGGCGACGATCGCCCGGCTGGCCGAGAGGTTCGACCACTTCGTGGTCGACAAGGAGGCCATGGCGGAGAACTCCCAGCTCATCGAGGTCATGGAGCTGTGCAAGGGGCGGCTGCACATCCTCTGCTGCGACTACCCCGCCTACTCCATCGTCTTGACCACCCTGGCCATGGGCGGCCACGGCACGGCCAACATCGGTGGCAACCTGATACCCGAGGAGATGGCTACCATCTCCCGGCCCTGGACCCGGTGGGACGAGGTGACCGCCTCGCGCGAGATGTACTTCCGGTACCTGCCCCTCCTGCGGCTGCTGTACACGGTGACCAACCCCGTGATGATCAAGGCGGGCCTGAGGATCCTCGGCTTCAAGGTCGGCGGGTGCCGGCGCCCGCTGCCGGACATCCTTCCCGAGAAGGCCGTCGAGCTCGAACGGCTCATGCGTGAGGCGGGGATCGTGGACAAGTACGCGGCGCGGTAGCCCTGGGCGCGGCCAGAAGCCTGCGCCAGCAGCCGGTCCAATCCCTGGGAGGTACACGCCGGACGAAGGTCGCCCTGGCCCCTGAGGGCGGCCTTTTCACTTTCACGCCCAGAGTCCTTCACCCCGTCACTCCTCGTTCTTGCCTCGAGTGTGTGCCGGAGTGTGCCGGAGGTGAGCCGCATAATCAAGCTGCTGGGCGCCACATAATGAAGCGGGTGGGCAAGGCGGCGCGAGGTCGGAAAGAGGGTGTCGTCACGTGCGCCAGGTGGTAAAGCTGGCCGCCTTCTTGATGCTTCTCGCCGGGGCGGCGGGGGCGGTCCTGGCGGTAAGCCACAACCTGACCCAGCCGCGCATCGCCCGCCAGCTGGCGAGCGAGAAGCAGGGCGCCCTGGCCCTGGTCCTGCCGCAGGCGACGGCGTTCTCTGACCGCACCGCCGCCACTGCTGCCGTGCGCCGCCGCGCGGAGTTCGCCGACGTGCGCGAGGTGTGGGTCGGCCGCGCCGGCGGGCGCGACGTCGGCCGCGCGTACCTCGTCGCCCCCGTAGGCTACGGCGGGCCGGTGGAGACCCTGGTCGGGGTCGCGGGCGGGGGCCGCGTCGTGGCCGTGCGCGTGGTGTCGGCATCACGAGAGACGCCGGGTCTCGGCCTCCTGGTGAAGGAGCAGGCCTTCCTGGGCCAGTTCTCGGGCCAGCCGGCCGGCGTGCGCTTCAGCGTCGTCACGCGCAGGCCCGGCGCCCCCGGCGAGGTGCAGGCGGTCACTGGCGCCACGATCTCGTCGCGCGCGGTGGTGCGGGCGGTCAACGTGGCCCTGGACCTGGAGGCGGCGCTTGAAGGGGCGGGGGCGGCGCGGGAGGCGGGAGCGGCGGGGGCGGCGGGGGCGGCGGGGGCGGTTGCGGGGGGTGGCGGGGGATGAGCGTCATCAGGGACTTCGCGCACGGCCTGCGCGACGAGAACCCGGTATTCCGCTTGGTCCTGGGGCTGTGCCCGACGCTGGCCGTGACCACCGGGCTTGAGGGCGGCTTCTGGATGGGCGTGGCCGTTGTGTTCGTGCTCTTCTCCTCCAACATCATCATCAGCGCCCTCAGGGGCATCATTCCGCCACGGGTGCGCATCCCGTCATTTGTGACCATCATCGCCGCGTTTGTCACCGTCGTGCAGATGCTGATGCACGCGTTTCTGCCCGCCACCTTCCGCGTGCTGGGCCTGTTCATCCCGCTCATCGCCGTCAACTGCATCATCCTCGGCCGCGCCGAGGCGTTCGCCTCCAAGCGGCCGGTCATCAACGCGGGGGCCGACGGGCTGGGCATGGGGGCGGGCTTTCTTCTGGCCCTGGTCGTCATCGGGGCGATCCGCGAGCTTCTGGGGACGGGCAACCTGAAGGTCGCGGGCGCGGCCCTGCTCGGCGCCGGCGTGCTGCGCCAGCCGGCGCTCATCGCGCTCCTGCCGCCGGGGGCGTTTCTGACCCTGGGCGTGCTCCTGGGGGTGCTCAATCACTTCACCCGCCAGGGGCGCGGCACCGCCGCCCAGCACATGGGCTTTTGCACCGGGGGGCACTGTGCTGATCAGGGCGCGGGCGGCACGGGCGCGGCGGGCGGGGGCGGGGCCGGCGCGGCGGGCGGGGCCGGCGCGGCGGGCGGGGGCGGCGTGCCGACCGCCGGGTGCGGCGCAGGCGGGGCGGGGGGGCGGTGCGGGTGGAGATAGCGGCGATCCTCTTGGGGAACATCCTGATTAACAACTTCATCTTCTCGCGTTTCTTGGGCCTGTGCCCGTTCTTCGGCGTGTCGCGGCGGGTCGATACCGCGGTCGGGATGAGCCTGGCGGTGACGTTCGTGACCACGCTGGCCGCCGCCGTCACGTGGGCGCTGCAGCGCCTCATCCTGGAGCCGCTGCGCGTCGGGTACCTGCAGACGGCGACGTTCATCCTGGTGATCGCGTCGCTGGTGCAGTTCGTGGAGATCGTCATGCACCGCCTCGTTCCTGGGCTTTACCGCGGCCTGGGCATCTACCTGCCGCTGATCACCACCAATTGCGCCGTGCTCGGGGTCGCGGTGCTGAACGGCGAGCAGCGCTACGGGTTTGGGGGCGCGGTCGCCAGCGGGCTGGCGGCCGGGCTGGGCTGGGGGCTGGCCATCGTGCTCTTCGCCAGCGTGCGCCGCCGGCTGGAGCTGGCCGACGTGCCGCCGGCGATGCGCGGCTTCCCGGTCGCCTTCTTGGCGGCCGGGCTGATGAGCATCGCGTTCTCTGGGTTTGCCGGGCTGTTCTCGCGGCTCTTCCTGCGCTGAGCCTGCGCGGCGACCGGGCAACAAGCGGATCGGGGGGATCGCGGTGGCCGTCGCGGTACTGGTCATGGCGCTATTGGGACTGCTATTCGGGGGGCTTCTGGCCTACGCGTCGCGGCGGTTCGCGGTGCGGCGCGCTCCCGAGATCGAACGCGTGCGGGCGGCCCTGCCGGGCGCGGACTGCGCGGCGTGCGGGTTTGGGGGGTGCGACGACCTCGCGGCGGCGATCGTCGCCGGCCGCGCCCCGCCGGACGCGTGCCCGGTGGGCGGGGCGGCAGCGGCGGCGCGCGTCGCAGCGGCGCTCGGCCTCGCACCGCCAGTGGCGGCCGAACCGCGCGTAGCGGCCGTGATCTGTCGCGGTGACGCGCGGAATCGCCGGCCACGCTATGACTACGAAGGGCTCGCCGACTGCCGCGCCGCGCTCCTGACGCCGGGCGGGGCGGGGGGCTTCTTGCTCTGCGAGCGGGGTTGCCTGGGGCTGGGCACGTGTGCGCGGGTCTGCCCCGTTGATGCCCTGCACATGCGGCCGGACGGGCTGCCGGCAGTGGACGAGTCGCGCTGCACGGGGTGCGGGCGGTGTGCGGCGGCGTGCCCGCGCGGGGTGCTGCAACTGGTGCCCCGCGGGGCGGCCGCCGTGCTCCGCTGCCGCAGCGAGGCGTCCGCGCGCCAAGTGCGGGCGGCATGCCGGGCGGGCTGCTTCGCCTGCCACCTGTGCGAGAAGGCGTGCCCGGCGGGGGCGATCAGCGTCAGCGGCGGCCTGGCCCGCATCGACGTGCAGAAGTGCACGGCGTGCGGCATCTGCGCCCAGAAGTGTCCGGTGGGGGCGATCGCGGTGCGGCGGCAGGGGGCGGGCGAGGGCGGCGGGGCGGATGGCGGCTGCGGGGCGGGTGGCGGCCCCGGGGCGGGCACGAGCGCCTGTGGCGCGAGGTCGCCAGCGCGCCGGCGCGTCCCGCCGAGGCGCGCCCTGTCCCGGCGCCTGCTGGCCGGCGCGGCCGCCGCGGCGCTGGTGGTCGTCCCGCTGGCGGCGCTGGCTGTGCGCGGCGCGCTGGGACGGGGCGCTCCCGGCCCGGCCGTCGTGCCGCCCGTCCCGCCGCCGTGCTACGAGATAGTGACCATCGCTATGGACACCGTCCTGCGCGTGGCGGTGTGGGGGGTGCGGGCGGAGGCGGCCGCAACTCCAGGCGGGGCGCGGGGCGCGGACGCGACGGCTCGTGCCGCGGCCGCCGCGGCCATCGCCGAAGTCCGGCGTCTGGAACGCATCTTCAGCTTCTATGACCCGCAGAGCGAGCTGGGGCGCGTGAATTCGGCGCTCGCCCTCGCGTCGCCGACCCAACCGCCGGCGCGGCTGGCCGTGAGCCGCGACTTGGCGGGGGCACTGCAATGTGCCCTGGGGGTTGCCGCCGCCACCGGCGGGGCGTTTGACCCCACCGTGGGCCTTCTGGTGCGGGCGTGGGGGTTCGGCGCCGAGGGCGGGCCGCACCTGCCCGACCCTGCCGCACTCGACGCGGCGCGCGCGGGGGTGGGGTTCCAGGCGTTGCGACTCAGTACCGGCAGTACCGGCGGTACCGGCGGGGCCACCCTGGAGGCGGCGCGGCGTCCGCTGTGCCTGGACCTGGGCGGGGCAGCCAAGGGGTACGCCGTGGACGCCGCCGCGCGCGTGCTGCGCGCAGCGGGGGTCACGTCGGGCCTCATCGCCGCGGGCGGTTGCGTGAAGACGGTGGGCCGGCCGCCCGGCGGCGGCCGCTGGCGGGTGGCCGTCGAAGACCCGCGCCATCCCGGCGCCACGGTGGGCGTGGTCGAGGCCGGCCCGGGCCTGGCGGTGGACACATCCGGCGACTACCAGCGCTTCTTCATCAGCGGCGGCGTGCGCTACCACCACATCCTCGACCCGCGGACCGGGTGGCCGGCGCGCCGCTCGGCGAGCGTCACCGTCGTGGCGCCCAGCGCGGCGACCGCTGACGCCCTGGCGACGGGCATGTTCGTGCTCGGACCGCGGCGCGCCCTGGCGCTCGCCGGCCGCCTGGGCCGGACGGCGGTGGTGGCGGTCGACCCAAGTGGCCGCGTGCTTGTCACGGGAGGACTCGGCGGCGGGCCGGTTCAGGGCGGGAGTCCCGCCAGCGGGGGGATTGATGCCGCGTGGCTGACAGGCGGCTGAGGCGCGGGCGCGGCGGCGCGGGCGCGGGAACCGTGGCCGCGGGAACCGTGGCCGCGCGCGTGGGTTGCCTGGTCGCCCTGGCGGTCGCCCTGCACGCGGCCGAGGGGCTCTTGCCCGTGCCGCCCGTCCCCGGCGCCCGGCTGGGCCTGGCCAACCTGGCGACGCTCCTGGCCCTCGAAAGCCTCGGCGGGCGCGGGGCGGTTGCCGTGGCCGTCCTGCGCTCGGTCGCCGGCGGGCTGGTATCGGGCGGCCTCGGCGGCCCGGGCTTTCTGCTGGGCGTCACCGGCAGCCTGGCCGCGGCGGTGACGATGTGCCTCCTTGACCGCGCCCTACGCGCCCTGGCCCTCCGTGCCCCGTCAACGGCGCTCGGCATCGCCGGCGCCCTCGCCCACAACGGCGCCCAGCTGGGCATGGCCCGCTGGCTGTGTGGGGCCGGTGTTTGGGCGTGGGCACCGTGGCTGGCGGTGGCGGGGGTGCTGGCGGGCTGGGCGGTGGGGCGACTGGCGGCGGTCATCGCGGAAGCGGCCGGGTTGGCGCCGCGTCTGGCGCGGGTTGCGAGCGGCGCAAACGCAGCCAGCGCCGCCAACCCGGCGGGCGCGGCGGGCGCGGGCCGCGCGGCCAGCACCGCGCTCGTGGCTGCCGCTCTGGCACTAGCGGCGCTGGCAATGGGGACGGCCGTGGCGGTAGCCACGCCCGGCCAGGCAGCCCGCGAAATCCAGCTGGTGGTTGAGGTCGCGGGCCAAGAGGTCGCCGTCGTGCCGCTCACCCCGGGCGTCCGCACCCGCCTGCCCGTGGCCCTGCCCCGTGCCCGGGCGATCATCGAGGTCAGCGGTGGGCGGGCGCGCATCCTGCGCCTCCCCGCGCGGGCCTGCCCCCGGCACATCTGCTCGCACCGCGGCTGGATCGTGGCGCCCGGGGAAGCGCTGGTGTGCCTACCCAACCGCCTCGTCGTCCGTATCGAGCCGGCGCCGGCCGGTGCGCCGGTCAGTGCGCCGGCCACTGTGCTGGCCCGTACCCCGGCACGTTTCAAGGGGCCGTCCGCGCGGACGGCCCCCGCCGTTGATGCCACCGTGGTGTTTGATGCCGCTGACACACCGTCACGATGATGCCGCGAAGCCCGGAAAGGCGCTGTGGGCTACGAGGGCGGCATCGGCTTCAGCTCGTCGCGCGCTTGGCTCACCTGCTGCTGGTCCGCCGGCTGCGTCTTGTACCAGCCGCGCTGGTTCATGGCCTGGAATACGCGGTACAGGGAATCCTGCTCCTGCTTCTGGATCACCTGCAGGTCGCGCCGCAGGTCGGCCGTCGCCGACTCCTCAATGAAGCTGTTGTAGGTCGCGTTGATCATCTTCTGGGACGCTAGGCAGTCGTGCACGACCGACCGCTCGCTCAGGTTCGTGCCGCGCTGCTCCGTGCCCTTCTGCTCGGTGCCGCTACGTTCCATGCCTCTCTGCTCCATGCCGCGCCTCCTCCCGGTTGTGTGGCCACCCCAGCCGCGCGCGCTCAGTGCATCGTCCCCGTTCCCCGGCCCGGCTCGGCGCCGCCCGTCCCGCCGCCGAGGAAGTTGCTCAGCGTCTGGTAGTGCGAGCGGTGAGTCTGCTCGATCTCGCGGCTCAGCCGCTTGAGCTCCGGGTCGTTGACGGAGTTCGCCGCCGCGGCGTACTTCTCCACCAGCAGGGCCTCGGTGTCCAGGGTGTCCTTGAGGTACAGGAACTCGCGCTGGGTGAGGTTCTTCACATGGCCCCCTCCTCGTTGGGTTATGGGGGCGACCCCCGCGTCGTTGCCCGGCGTGCGTCGATCGCCTCGGCCGGCGCGCGTCAGTCGCCCCGCCTGCGCCCTCTTGGCGCAGTAGGGGGGCGGCACGCCGCCAGCCACGGGCCGGGCCACGGTCGCCCTCCGCCGCATCGCGGCATTGAACGACCGACCGCGACCGGGCACCGTCACCGCCCCGGCATTATTATGGGTTGTGGGGCCAGCGGCTATTCCGGCCGGCCGCGACCCCTGCCACGACAGCCGCCGCGACCTGACGTAACCCGCCAATACCCTTGGTCAAATCCTGTTTTACATTGCTGAATAGCAGGAGATCCATACCGTGATGGGAGAACCATACCTAGTCGTGGTTGGGGGGTGGTCGTCCCTTGCCTGTTCGCATCGTGACGGACACGGCTTGCGACCTGCCCGAGGAGCTGGTGCAGCGACACGGGATCAGGCTCGTTCCCCTGGGGCTGAGCTACAACGGCCGCGTCTACCTGGACCGCTTCGAGATCAACACCGCCGACCTGGCCGCGCGCCTGGACGGCAACACGCGCTTCACCGTATCGCTGCCGTCCATGGGGGCGTTCATGCGCGAGTACCGCGACGCGCAAGCGGCCGGGCATTCCGTGATCTCGATCCACGTCAGCGAGCGCCTCAGCGGCACCTGCCAGGCGGCCCAGGTGGCCAAGGGTCTGGTTTCGGGGGCCGACGTGACGGTGGTCGATAGCGGGGCCGGCACGATGGGCGAGGGCTGGCTGGCGCTGGAGGCGGCGCGGGCGGCGCAGCGCGGCGCCAGCAAGGGCGAGGTGCTGGCGCTCATACAGGAGCTCATCCCGCGCGTCCACCTCGTGTTCGCGCTGCACGACCTGATGTACCTGCACCGCCTCGGGCGCCTGGGGAAGGCCCAGGCGTGGTTGGGGACGATGCTCGAGACCGAGCCCATTTTGAGCTGTCGCGGCGGCATCATTGAGCCGGTGGCGCGCGTGCGCGGCTCAGGCCGCGTGGTCAAGCGCATACTGGAGCTGTGCGCCGCGCGCGTGCCGGCGGGTGGCCGCATCAAGGCCGCCGTCCTGCACACCTTCTCGGAGGACCGCGCCCTGCAGCTGCGCGAGCAACTGGAACGCATGTACCGGGTGGAGGAGATATGGGTTCAGCCGATGGGCCCCGTGGTCACGGTCGGGGCCGGGCCCGGCACCGTCGGCGTGGCCTTCCTGGGGTGCGAGTGATACCTCGCCGCGTTCATGGGGGAATTGAGGCGCGACGGTGACCGATTGATGGTGAGCAAGGGGGGCGGCGTTGTGGCGGGCGATATCGCGATCCTCGTCGGGGCATACCTGATCGGTTCATTCCCGTCCAACTACCTCACGGCGAAGCTGTTCAAGGGCGTGGACCTCTTGCGCACCGGCAGCGGGAACGTCGGCGGCATGAACACCATCCGCAATGTCGGCGCCCTGCCGGGGCTCGTCGGCGGCGCCATGGACATCCTCAAGGCCGTGCTGGCGACGTGGCTGGGGCTGGCGTACGGCAGCGCGCCGTGGGTCGCCAGTGCGGCGGCGGTCCTGGTCGTGGTCGGCCACAATTGGATGGTATGGCTGCGCTTCAGGGGCGGCAAGGGCCTGGGGGCGAGCGTCGGCGCCCTGGCGATGCTGGCGCCGTGGTCGCTGCCGTGGATGCTGGGCCTGATCGTCGTGGCGACCCTCATCCTGCGCGATACAATGATGGGCGTTGCCGTCGCCTGCGCCTTTCTGCCCGCCATCCTGTGGCCGGTCAAGGGCGGCCCGATGTGGGCGCTTGTCGGGGCGCTTCTCGCCCTGGCCGTGCTGGGCAAGCTGGCCGAGGACATCAAGGCGTACCTCGGCGGACGGCGCAGGTTTGTGTAGGCTGTAGGCTGGGCTGGGGGCGCAAGCGGTCGGGCCGGCGGTCGTGCCGGCCGGCGGCATCCCAATTGGCGCATATGCAAGCGGGGCGGGCACCGGGCCCGCCCCGATGTCATAGTTAGAAGTCACACGGCCTGTATGAGGCGCGGATCGGCGCCCCGGCGGCCAAGTGCACGCGGCGCTCGCCGGGGGTCGCGACCCAGGACCACAGCGTATACAGCGGCTCCGTGCAATGCTCCTCGCGGCAGTTGTACTGGCACAGCCCCTTCCGGCAATCCGCAGCAGGGCCTGCATGTCATTGAGTGTCACTAGCCCGCGCCGCGCCGCGAACCACTCGTGCGCGTTGCGTAGGCGCTTCTCGCTCGTCGCGGTCGGTAGCCGCCGGTCCTCACCGGCGGTCATTGCCGGGGACTGAAAGTGGTTGCTGATGGCCGCAAGACCGTCGCGGGCATGTGTCGTGGTCACGCGGTCCGGGCTGACCTCGAAAGCGGCGATGCGCCCGGCGGCGTCGGCCACGAGCAGATTGACGCACTGCACGTGGGGGATGGCCTCCAGGAACGCGACGGCCTTCGGCACGTCGCGACAGCGGTCCAGGGTCGCCCGCACCGCCAGGTGCGTCATGACTTCGGGCTTCGCGGCGCGCCCGGCGACGGACGCGGCAGCCACGGCCAGGCCTGCCGCGTTCACCCCGTCCCAGCGGCCGACTAAAGATGTCGCTGCAGCCGAGGCTGGCCGGCACGCCATTGGGGTACGTGCGCCACACCTGCGAGAAGCGGCGGAACGACGGGAAGTAGTCGTAGTCGCGGCCGAACAGGGTTTGGCCGCTTGCCGTCCACCGGCCGGCGATGGCGACCGCCGAGCACCTGGGCACGGCGTTCAGCACCAGCACAGGGTCTTGAGGTGATCGGCCGCAACCCCGCCTGCCGCAATGATGCCGTCGACCTCCTCCAGGAGCTCCGGCGCGTGTGCCCGCAGTGCGTCCTCGCACCCTGCGGCGAAACGCAGCCGGGCCGGCGAAGCGGGCGGCGGCACAAACCCGGCGCGGCGCAGCACGCGCCCCTGCTCCAGCCCCATCTCGTAGTAGCTGCCTCGCAGGCGATTCGCTGTGCACGGCGCCGCCCCCTTCCACGCCTAGCCCGGCCCCCGTGCCTGACCACAGCGGCGGACCCGGCGTGCCGTTCTGAGGCGATCTTACCACCCGCCTGGAAAACATTCAACGCCGGCACGGCGGGTGCCGGCACATTCCCCGGGCAATACGCGTCAAGCCGTGAACAGACAGCGAGAATGCTGGTCTCCCTGACGCTCAATAACCCCTCTTACGGCGACACTCACTCAAACTGTCTAGGGCGACATTACCACCAACGGATGGCAGAAAAATGGCAGCACATTGACTCATCAGGAAACTTATAGTATACTTGCCATCAGAGGGGGCATGGATGGGGAGGGGTTCATGGTGCAGAGTGATGTTGCCCTGCTATGCACCAGAGGGCTGCGGGTGGCGGAGGCGCGTGAGTTTGACAGGGCACGCGCCTTGCTCCAGCGGGCGATGGAGAACGCCGGTGAGGACAAAAGGCTGCAGGGCCGGGTGAGGATCAGCCTGTGCCGGCTGGACACGCTCCGCGGGGATTTCGACGAGGCGCGAAGACACGGCGTGCGTGCCCTGGATTTGCTGCAGGCCCACGGCCACCCAGACGGTATTGCCGAGGCGGCCATATACCTGGGCAGCGTCGAGGGCAACCAGTCAAGGTTCCCGGCGGCGGAAGCGATGTACAGCAAGGCCCTGCGGATGCTGGCTAACTCGGATGACCAGAGACTCCTAGCGCTGGCCCACTGGGGCATGGCCAGCGCTGCCAACGACCAGCAACGGTTTCAAGAAGCATACGACCACGCTCGAATCGCCGCTGAGTGCGGGAAAGAGCTGCTTACCCTGGGCGAGCGAGGGAGGCTGCAGCACCTCATTGGCGTGATCTGTCGTGACCGGGACATGTTCGAGGACGCCCTCGCTTGCGAATTGACGGCCCTGAGGATGCTGGAAATAGCCGGGGAACTGGAAGTGGTGGCTGACACGCATAACACCGTCGGCTCAATTCACGCCCGCCGCGGAGACCGTTGTGCGGCGCGCGCGAGCTACCAACAGGCCCTAGCCGCGCTAAGCGGCGAGGTCACACCACAGACAGCCGATGCATACCACGAGATGGCACGCATAGACTTGGAAGAGGGACAGGCAAGCGCCGCCCTGGACCACGCCCGCATGGCTCTCGAGGCAGCCGTGAAGGTTCGCTCAGACCTTGACGAGGGTCGGGCCGCGCTGGCTCTCGGCCAAGCCCTGGTAAGTCTGGGCCGGCGCGAGGACGCCCTGCCTCACGTGCGGCGGGCCCTGGAGATATTCACCGCATGCCGCATGAGTCAGTCCCAGCTCGTGGCCAGGGACATACTCCGCTACGCAGAAGGGGGGACATAGGGGATGCGGCTCCTCTGCCGGCTGCTAGGCATCGTGTCGTGCGTCATGGCTGCTGTCGCTGCCCTGGTGATTCCGCTTAGCCATTCACCGTATCCCTGAGCCTTAGCAGCGGTGCCCTAGGCTCGCGCCTCAGGGTGACATCCCGCTGGGGCGGTGTTGTGCGCTGCAGGCCGCGTTGGCGGCCTGCAGCCGCTGAGATGATGGACACCCCGAAGACGACCCGCGCGCCTAAGCGCTCATCGGCGCGCCCCGCATGAGTCAGTCCCAGATCGTAGTGGGCGACATACTCCACTACGCAGAAGGGGGGACATAGGGGATGCGGCGCCTCTGCCGGCTGCTAGGCATCGTGTCGTGCGTTCTGGGTGCTATCGCTGCCCTCGGGATTCCGCTTAGCCATGCACCATGGCCTTGAGCCTTCACAGCGGTGTGTAGGCTCGTCGCCTCAGGGTGACATCCCGCTGGGGCGCTGTTGTGCGCTGCAGGCCGCGTTGGCGGCCTGCAGCCGTTGAGAGCGCACGAGGCGGGGCCCTTCTGATGCCCCAGGGTGATGTCACAGGCCGACGACAGGCAATGCGCGTCAGGCTGTCAACGGACAGTGATTTTGTCACCCCCCAGGGGCCAAAATCGGACTGAGAAAATGTCACCCCCCGGGGGTGGTGGAAAGGGCGGCGCGGCGGCGCAGGTACGCCTGGTAGGAGGCGCTCTTCCA
>Ga0315295_10000097_pt1 | contig 72314 bp, 41 predicted proteins | sample YL17G14_0_MG_FD_204453 | JGI IMG/M metagenome (GOLD analysis project Ga0315295, IMG submission 204453) | Sediment microbial communities from Yellowstone Lake, YNP, Wyoming, USA - YL17G14_0 | ecosystem: Environmental > Aquatic > Freshwater > Lake > Sediment | place: USA: Wyoming | collected... | reverse complement strand
CTCGTGGAAACAGGATTCGTTTATAGCCGAGGGCACCTGGACCCAGCGCTCCGTCTGCATCGACAAGCTCGATTACCGTCCGGATGGCTCTGTCGTCCCGGTCCGCCAAACCGTCACCGGCGTCGCGCGCGTGAAAGTTCCCCAGCCCGCCGAAATCCAACTCGCCCTCGCCGCCGCCCGTCTCGACCACGCCACCCTTGCCGGCGACGCCCTCGATACCACCGCTCCCATCGCCACCCTCACCTTCGCCGACGTCGACCTCGGCACCGGCTACTATTACTTCGGCGCCTCGCATAATCCCGAAGCCCGCGGCTTCCGCATCGAGGTCCGTCTCGAGCGCGCCGATGGCGCACTCCTCGGCACCGCGCTCCCCGCGCACGATCCCACCGCTGCTCCTCGCGCCGAGACCTTTCTCCGCAACGCTCGCGGGAAACACACGGTCGTCATCGTCATCCGCCGCGACGCCTCATCCACCAACGCCTCCCTCACGCTCACCGATCTCCGCTTTTTTGCCGGCGCGCCCCGCAGCCTCCTCAACTGATCTGATCCTTCCGCCTCTTCCCTTCCCATGCGAATGTTCGGCCGCCTCGTTCCTCTGCTTTTATCACTCATTGGGCCAACACTTCTGGCCGACCAAGCTTCGCTCTCCGCGTCTGCTTGGACACCCCTGCTCGATCCCACCCTCAGTAAATGGGAACTCCGGATGGGCGCACCCCACGAGTCGGTTACCGGACTGCCCGCCGGCCCCCCGCCCAGTCCGAACGGTCACGACGGCGTCGCGCTCGGCCTTAACCACGATCCTAAAAAAGTCTTCTCCGTCATCATCGAAACGGTCAGCCCGTCCTCAAGATCACCGCGTTCCCCGACCCTCTCGCTCGGGAAGCCCGTTTCACCTTCTAGTCCAGTCCCGACCAGCTGCGCCAGCCTCATGAAATTCCGCTCATCTTTTTTCCCGGTCCTTGTTTTCCAGTTAATGGTGACTGGCCTCGTGGCCGCGCCTTCGCTGGCCGTCTATCCCCGGCCCACCGGCATCACCGCCTCCACCGGGCAGCAATCCCCGCGCGGATCTCGCCGCCGTCGCCGCGGCCCGCATCATCCGTTTCGAGCTTGGCCTGCACGACATCGGCATCGCGTTTCCCGTTGCCGCCGGCCAGACGGTTTATCTCGCCGGTGGTTCGTATCTTCGCGGCACCTTTTACGGCTACATGGCCAGCCATGTCACCTTTCGCGGCCGCGGCATCCTCTCCGGCGAACTCATCCCGCGGGCCGACGTCCAAGCGATGAAAAAGCGCCCGGGAACGCAATGGGAACGCATGCAACTGCACGCGATCAACATGCTCGCTGAACAAAACAAAACCAGCTGGAACGTCTACGCACCCCACGCCGGCCTCGGTTGCGACGACCTCGCCGTCGAAGGCATCACCCTCTCACCTTCGAAAACATCAGCGTGACCGGCCCCATCCTCCACCCGAGTGAAATCATCGCCAACGAAGACGCCCCGGCCAACGCCGGCCCGCTCCCGGGCAGCCTGCACGATTTCACCTTCAAAAACGTCACGATCAACGGCCGTCCACTCACCCGCACCGACTTTGTCATCGGGGAAAAAGGCGTCTCCGCGATCCGCATCGAACCCTGAACCCATCCGCTGTCGCTCCATGAAATCCATCATCCGCATTCTCCTTCTGCTTGGTTTGGTCGCCCGCCTCGGTGCCGCCGACCGTCCCAACATCATCATCGTCTTCACCGACGACCAGGGCTTCGAGGATGTCGGCTGTTTTGGTTCACCGAAAATCAAGACCCCGTGCCTCGACCACCTCGCCACCGAGGGTCTGCGTTTCGACCACTTCTATGTCGGCGCCTCCGTGTGCAGCGCCTCGCGCGCCTCGTTGCTCACCGGCCGCTATTCGATCCACCACGGCACCCGCGGCGTCTACGCCCCCGGGCACGATGGCCTCAACCTCACCGAAACCACCCTCGCCAACATTCTCCACGACGCCGGTTACGCCACCGCGTCCTTCGGCAAGTGGCACCTCGGTAATGATGAAAAATTCCTACCCACGCGCCGTGGTTTCGACGCCTACTTCGGCATTCCCTACAGCAACGACATGTACATCGGCGCCGATCAGAAGTTCGCCGAAAACTGCGTGTTTCTCGCCGGTTGGGACCGGGCCCGCGCCCTCGCCGACCAGGCGTTCGTCAAAGCCCACCTCAAGGACCGCGCCTCGATTCACCAACGCGGCCTCAAGGGCGTGGCCCCGCTGATGTCCGGTGATGAGATCGTCGAATATCCCGCCAACCAGGCCACGCTCACGCGTCGCTACTTCGACCACGCCATTGATTTCATCGACCAGTCAGGCGAGAAACCCTTCTTCCTCTACATCACGCCCGCCATGCCGCATGTGCCGCTCGCCGCCTCGGAGCCGTTTTTGGGCAAAAGCGCCCGCGGACTGTACGGCGACGCCGTCGAGGAAATCGACTGGAACATCGGCCGCCTGCTCGATCACCTCGACGCCAAAAAACTCAGCGCCAACACCCTCGTTATTTTTACCTCGGACAACGGTCCATGGCTCTCCGAAGGCAAGGACAGCGGCAGCGCCGGCCCCTTCCGCGACGGCAAGTTCACCTCCTACGAGGGCGGCTTCCGTCTGCCCGCCATTATGCGCTGGCCCGGTCATTTTCCCGCTGGTCGTCTGAGCCACGAGATGCTCTCCACCCTGGATTATCTCCCCACCCTCGCCCACTACGCCGGAGCGGCCCTGCCAAAAATGCCCCTCGATGGCATCAACGTGAGCGCGTTCCTGGAAAACCCCGATCTGCCCTCGGGGCGCGACACGTTCTTCTACATGAACAACGGCCAGGTCGCCGGCGTGCGCGTCGGCCCTTGGAAATACCTCGAACACGGCGGCAATAAAGACGCCAAGCCGAGCGACGCGCCCGAACTCTACAATCTCGCCGACGACATCGCCGAAAAGACCAACCTCGCGACCGCCCACCCCGAAAAGGTCCGTGAACTCCAAGCCAAAATCACTGCCTTCCTCGTCCACGACAAAACCCCGGAGTAATTCTATTCCTCCTGTAGCCACGAGCGTGAGTTCGTGGATTCCCCTCTTTACCATGTCTAACCGCTTTCTCCCCACCCTTCTCACCGTCGCCCTCGCCACCTGCCTAGCGCCCGCTTCCGCCAGCGAGCCCACACCGTTTGCCCCGCAGCCCTTCGCGGCCTGGTCCCCCACGCCGCCACTCGGTTGGAACAGCTACGATGCCTACCATGCCGCCATCACGGAAAAACAATTTAAGGCCGTCGTCGACAAACTCGCCGAGCGAATGCTCCCCCACGGCTACGAGTATGCCGTCATGGATTATCTTTGGTATCACCCGGGACCCGACGGTTGGGATGCCGAGAACAACTGGCACACCTGGAAACAAACCCAGTCGCGCGATCCTAATACCGGCCTCCTCGTGCCGCGGTTAATCATCGATGAATTCGGCCGCCCTCTCCCCGCATTGAACCGTTTCCCCTCCGCCGCTGAGGGCAAAGGCCTCAAGCCACTCGCCGACTACACCCACGCCAAGGGCATGAAATTCGGACTGCACATCATGCGCGGCATCCCCACGCAGGCCGTGGAGGACAATCTGCCCGTGCGCGGCACACCCTACCGCATGAAGGACATCGCGGAAACCGGCGACGTCAGCTCCTTCATCGATGGCATGTTCACCGGCGTGAACGTCGATCATCCCGGCGCGCAGGCCTACTACGACGACCTCTTTCAAATGTTCGCCGACTGGGGCGTCGATTTCATCAAGGCCGACGACATGCTCCGTCCCCCCTATCACGAGCGTGAGATCGGCATGATGCGCCGCGCGATCGACAAGACCGGCCGCCCCCTGGTCTTCAGTCTCTCCTATGGTGAAGTGTCGCCCAGCCGCGCGGCCCATCTCATCGCCAACGCCAACATGTGGCGCGCCTCCGCTGATTTCTGGGATCGTTGGGCCGACCTTCGCCGCAATTTCGATCTACTCGATGCGTGGTCACCCTTTGCCGCACGCGGGACTTGGCCCGATGCCGACATGATTCCCATCGGCCGTCTGATGCTCACCGGTTGGAATTTCAAGGCCACCATCGATAACGTGGCCGATCCGAAATTCAAATCTCGTCAGGAACGCGACGACAGTTTCACCCCTGATGAACGCCAGACCCTCATGACGCTCTGGTGCATCGCCCGCAGTCCGCTCATGTGGGGCGGCGATCCCCTCAAATCCAACGACGAGACCTATACGCTGCTCACCAACGACGAAGTCCTCGCCGTCAACCAACACGGCCGCAACCCCCGCCAGATCGTCGGCAACGACCACAAAGATAGTTCGCTCCGCGTCTGGGTCTCCGACGCCCCTGACTCCGACGCCCGCTACGTCGCCCTCTTCAACCTCGGCGACAAACCCGCCACCGTCACCTTCAAACTCGTCTCCGAAGAAATGCGCGGCCCTTGGAAGGTCCGCAACCTCTGGACCCGCACCGACGAAGCCCCGGTCGAAGGTCAACTCACCCGCCAGCTCCCGCCCCACGGCTCCGCCTTTTTCAAACTCTCCCGCTGACATGAACATCTCACTGCGCTTCCTGCTCCTCGCCCCTCTCGCCCTCTGCAACTCCAGCTTCGCCGCCGCCGCTCCGGTGTTGCTTGTGCATCCGACTGAGTTGCCGGCGCCAGTGGCACACGGTCTCGAGTGTCTCAAGTCCGCGCTCTCCGCCCGCGGCCGCACCGTCGTGGAAAACACCACCGTACCGTCGGGGACGTTGTCGCCCTTCATCATCACGGGCGTCGCGGCTGACGAAGCAGCGCCCCGCGCGGAGGAGTCGGTTCTCCTCCGCCGCACCACTCGCGCGGGAGTCCCTGCGCTGGTCGCCACCGGGGTCGATGCCCGCGGCACCATGTACGCCCTCCTGGAGCTCGCCGCGCAGATCTCCGCCGCCCCCGCCGATGCCGATCCGCTCGCTGGCGTCACCGAGATCGCGGAGCAGCCGTATTGCCGCGAACGCTCGCTCTCGACCTACGTCTTCAACGGCCACGTGCGCGGCGGCGTCTTCCACGACGCGCGCTACTGGGATGAACTCTTCGCTCAGGTCGCCGCCAGCCGCCTCAACTCCTACGACCTCGTCTTCAAAGCGACCGCGCCCATCTACACGATGTTCTTCGACATCAAAGGTTGGAACAGCCGCGATCTCGGCGGGCTCGACGTGCCGGCCGACGAACAGGCGCGCAACCTCGCCGCAATCCAGCGCATCGCGCAGCAGGCGCACGACCACGGCATCAAGTTGACCATCGGCATCTGGAACCACGTCCGCAAACCCGAGGATGCCGAGCGGCTCGCGCCCTATTCGGAAGCCGCCATCCGCAAGTTCATCGAGCTCGTCCCGATGGACGGACTCCAGTTGCGCATGCACTGGGAATCCGGTCTGCCGCGCGACGAGGCCACACTCGAAAAATTCTGGGGGAGCATCTTCGACGGCATCCGCGCCGCCGGCCGGCCCATCCGCGTCTATCCGCGCGCAAAAGGTCTGCCCGACGCGATCATCGATCTCGCTGTGGCCAAGGGCATCGATTTCGCCATCGAGACCAAATACTGGGCCGAACAATTCGGCCTGCCTTTCCACCCGGCGCAGATTCAGTCGGGCAACCAGCGCGACCGACGCCACGGCTACGCCGACCTTCTCTCCTATCCGAAGCGCAACGACGTACTTTTTCGCCTCTGGAACAACGGTTCCCAAAAGCTCCTGCTCTGGGGCGATCCCGACTACGCACGCCGCTGGGTCGAGACCACGCAGATCTACGGCAGCGGCCAGTTCGAGATCATGGAAATCCCCGGCTCCCAGCCGACGGGCCCCGGCACCCAGCGCTCGATGACCGCCGAACACGTCTACGGCGACTACGAGTTCCAACGCTACTGGTGCCAAAACCTGATGTTCGGACGCTTCGGCTACAACCCGACCACGTCTTCGGAAGTGTTCGCCCGCGAATTCCGTCGCCGCTTCGGCGCGGCGGTCGGACCCGTGCTCATGAATGCGCTCGCCGAGGCGAGCAAAATTGTCCCCCGGATTATCGGCACCGCGATGCCTGACTTCCAGGAACAACGTGGCGTGCCCGAGTGGGGCAGCGGCAGCGGACTCAAAGGCAAAGCCATGCTCGCCGCCTATGCCAAAATCTCCCCGGGCGACGTGCAGACCTTCCTCAGTTTCGAGGAAGCGGCTGCTCTTCTGCTCCGCGGCGATGAGTCGGCCCGCGTCTGGCCGCAGCAAAACGCCCGTTGGTACGCCGCCACCGCCGCCACCATCCGCCGCCTCGCCGCCCAGGCCGAAGCCGCCGCCGGTCCCGCGCCCAGCCGGGAATTCGCGTCCACGCTGACCGATATTCGCATTCTCGCCGCCATCGCCCAGTTCCACTCCGAACGCATCCCGGCCGCGCTCGCCTATCAAATCTATCTCCAAACCGGCCGCAGCCGCGCCGCGCTCGACGCCGCCATCGCCGCCGAGGAACGCGCACTCGCGGCCTATCGCGAGGCTGTTGCCGCCGTCGGAAATTTCTACCGCACCGATCTCGATGTCAGCGTGAGCGACACCGGCCACTGGCGCGACGAACTCGCCTTGCTTGAAAAGGCGTTGGTCGAGCTCAAGCAGCAGCCGGCGACTGGCACCGCTCCCATGCCCGCGCTCGATTTCCGCGATGCCACCGATCGCGAACCACCGGTTGTTCAACACGCCGCCATCGCCTCGGCAAAACCCGACCAGCCCATCGTCATCGAAGCCACTATCACCGACGCCTCTAACGTGAAGTGGGCGCGCGTGCGCTACCGCGGGCAGACCCAGTTCCAGAATTATCAGACAATCGAGATGACGCGCTCCGGCGACCGCTTCACCGCGGTCATTCCGGCTGCCAAGGTTGACGAGGTGACTGAGTTCCTGCCCGCCACCGGCGCGAAGTGGAATTTCATGTACCTGATCGAGACGATGGACACGAAACACAACGGCGCCATCTGGCCCGACTTCGAGCAGACTACACCCTACGTCTTTGTGTCGTTGCCGCACAAGACCATCACCGAGACCGGCGGACGCGTCGCTCCTCGCCGACCTGACGACCAGATTCCCGGCGGCGCCGGCAGGAACGCCGCCACTTTCCGCATCGTCGAGCCGACCGAGGGCGACGAGTTTGCCGCCGGTGCCGAGGTGGTCGTGAAGATTCAACGCACCCGCGCGCAACAGGAGGAAGTGATCGAGCTCTACCTCAACGGCGCCCGCGTCACCACCCCGCCCCGAGCGCCCAACGAATACCTCATCAGCGGCCTGCCCAACGGCGCGCACACGCTCACCGCGCGTCTCGTTTCGGAAGGCCTCGTCACTTGGTCCAGTCCGGTCGAGATCGTCATCGGCCGCACTCGCAAAGTCGCTCCCACTCCGGCCCGATAAACATTCTCGGAGGAAGCTCCGGGGCATTCAATCAAACCCAGCCATGCTATTTCAGCCCGATTTTCCAGCGCGCCAAAGTAGCCACGAGCGTGAGCGAGTGGACGAGCTTCCACTCGCTCACGCTCGTGGCTACATCCCAACCAAGCCGGAGCGAGCTCCAGAACATCGGATCTACAGCCCATGAAAACCTCCCAACGTTACGTTGCCCGCCTGCTCCTCGCACTCGCCTTGCTGTCTGGCTCCGGCCTCGCCGCTCCAGCGATCCCTGCGCCCGTCGCTTTCACGGTCGCCACGCCGGAAACGGTGATGACTTCCGCCCGCATGAAGGAACTTGGTATCCGCGAATTCGACACCGGCATCTACCGGATCGCCGAGCGGGAGCAGAGCAAGTGGTTCAGCACCTGTTCCAAGGTGCCGGAGGGCCAGACGCTGGCGGTCGGCTCGCTTGAGGAACCCTTCGCGCTTGTCGCCGAAAAGGGCGTTGAATTCGAGGGGCTTCCCAACCGCCGACTTGACCGCGACCAGCCGGGCAACTTCGGCTGGTTCGCCGGCATTCATGATCTCCGCAACGGGCAGGTGCTCGCCTTCGTCCACACCGAGGAGAGCGTCTCCGCCCGCGGCGAGCCCGGACGGCACGGCGTCTACTTCCGCTTCGGCCTCGCCTTGTCGGGCGACGGTGGCCGCCACTGGCGATGGCTCGGCTACATCATGGAGCCCAACGCCTCGTTCCGCGACTGGTACACCGGCGCCAAAGGCAACCTCAACACCGGCTACGCCAACGTGATCGTCCATGACGGCTGGTTCCAGCTTTACTACCGCGATAACCGCGTGGTCGGCGACCGCCTCGAAGACGGAGTCGCGACGATGCGCGCAAGGATCGATGACGTCATTCGCGACGCCCAGCTTGGTCGGGTCGGCGTCTGGCACAAATATCACGAGGGCGCTTGGCGCGAGCCGGGCCTCGGCGGGCGTTTCACGCCGCTCAACATCCCCACACGCGGCTTGATGCACGGCGACGCCGCCTACAACACATTCCTCGGCCGCTTCATCATAGTCACCCGCGGCAGCAAGTGGGAGGACGTCAATCGGAGCGAACTCCAGATGACCACCTCCGTCGACGGACTCGCGTGGAGCGATTGGCAGGTCCTGTTCCAGGACCCGCATCTCAACGACTATCCCACGATCGCCTCAACGGGCGCTGACAACGAGGTCACCGGTCAGGAGTTCTACGTCTATTTCCTCAAGCACCACGACCGCATGATGCCCGAGAAATTCGGCGAGGTGCGCTTCGACCGCATCAAGGTCCGCCTCGACGACCGCGAACGTTCCGCCACCGCCGCCCTCCCGACGCCAATTTCTCCATGAAACGCCTCCTCCCGGTAACCGCCCTGCTCACCCTCGCCACCGTCACCTTCGGCGCCGACGCCGCGACTCCCGCGTCGCCGCCTGCTCGCGCGACCAACCCGCGGCCCAACATCATCTACATCCTGGCAGACGATCTCGGCTACGGCGACCTCGGATGCTATGGTCAGAAAACCCTTAAGACTCCCCACATCGACCGGCTCGCCGCCGAGGGCATGCGTTTCACCCAACACTATTCAGGCTCCACGGTTTGCGGCCCGTCGCGCTCCTGCCTCATGGAAGGAGTGCATACCGGCCACGCTGCCGTGCGCGGCAACGGCCCCGGCCAACTGCTGCGGGCGGCCGACACCGTCCTTCCCGAAGCTCTCAAAGCCGTCGGTTACACCACAGGCATCGTAGGCAAGTGGGGCGTGGGCGAACCACCGCCACCCGACGATCCCAACCGTCACGGTTTCGACCACGCCTTCGGCTACGTGAACATGTTTCACGCACACAACTTTTTTCCCGAGTTCCTGATCCGCAACGGCGTCAAGGAGCCGCTGCCAGGCAACGTCACCGACCACACCCTCGGCTTCGACAACATGCCCGAGGGCACCGGCGTCGCCAAAACGAAGGTCACGTACGCGCCTCTCGTCCTCGAGCGCGACGCACTTACCTTCATCGAAAACAACCGGGGGCACCCCTTCTTCCTCTATTACGCGCTCAACCTCCCGCACAACAACGGCGAGGCAGCCAAGGCCTTCGGCGACGGCTGCGAGGTGCCCGATCACGGCGAGTTCGCCAACCGCGAATGGGCCGGTGTCGAAAAGGGCTTCGCGCGCCAGATGCAATACGTCGACGACACCGTCGGCCGCGTGATGTCAAAATTGAAAGAACTCGGCCTCGACGAAAACACCCTCGTTGTTTTCAGCAGCGACAACGGCCCCTACGGGGGCGGCAACCATAACCACGAGTTCTTCGACTCCAACGGCACGCTCCGCGGCCTCAAACGCGACCTTTACGAAGGCGGCATCCGCGTGCCGTTCATCGTCCGCTGGCCCGGCAAAATCAAACCTGCTTCCACGAGTGGCCACATCTCAGCCATGTGGGATCTCTATCCGACTTTCTGCGACATCGCCGGCACCCGGGCACCATCCGGCATCGATGGCATCTCGTTCCTCCCCACCCTCACCGGACAAGGAAAACAAATCCACCACGACTACCTCTACTGGGAGTTCTACGAGGGCGTCGGCAGCCAGGCCGTCCGACAGGGCGACTGGAAAGCCGTCCTCCTCAACCTCAACAACGACCGGCCCGAAAAATTCGAGCTCTATAACCTCGCCACCGATCCCGGCGAGACACGCGACGTCTCCGCCCAACATTCCGAGGTAGCCCGGCGTCTCCGCAATATCATGGAAGAAGCCCACACTCCGCACCCAACGGTCTCCTTCTCCAAAATACCATAGATGCCTGCCGGCTGTGGGCTCAACCCTCCAGCCATCCCGCTCCTCGGTTCACACTCCCTTTCCCCTCCAAATTTTTCACCGCTCCCCTATCTTTATGCGACTCCCACTTCCCCTGCTCTCTACAATTCTCACCGGCACACTGTGCGCTCAAATCACAACGCACCGCCAGCCCTTCGGCCCCGGCCAGGCCGTTGCCTCCAATAAGTACGAGGTCTTCGTCTCCCACGGTTCCGCCCCGGAGCAGAAACTCGACGTTGTCATGTCCATCGCAGATCCCCGGGGCGACTATGCCGCAACGGAACTTCTTGGCCGCACCTTTTCCTTCGCTTCCATCGATTACAATCTCGACGGCGCTCCTCTCAATTTCCGCGTCGTTAAAAAATTCGGCACTCCTAGCACCGCCGCCGCAATCGCCCCGCGCAGTTACGGTTTCCAGCCAACACTCACCGGCGAAAACGAGGTCCGTTTTTCCGTCAATACCAACAACCGCACCTTCTCCGTGCACTTCAAGGGCGCCGACAACGAAACCGCCAAGCAGAAGTGGATCGCCCACATGCTCTGTATCTTCATCGATCCACCCGAGACCGATAAACCCAATCGCGCGGAAAAGGGCGTCCTGGTTTTCAACCCCAAAACCACACCAGCAGAGCTCTCGGCAGCATCCACGATTTTCTTCCCCGCCGGTCACCACAACCTTCGCGCCTTTGCCTCGGGCGCACCCATCGTCGATGGCACGCTCACACTCAAATCCAACCAGAGCGTCTATCTTGAGGGAGGCACCTTCGTCGAAGGCCTGATCACGACGGAATCCTCCGCCGATAAAAATCAACGCATCTTCGGCCGCGGCATTCTCAGCGGACGTCAGTACCCGCGCACGGGAAAAACCTTCAACGGTGGGCGCGCCTACCGCCAGATTGTCCGCCTCGGCCACGAAGCCATTTCCGTCGATGGCGTCACTCTCATGGAGTCTCCGACCCACGGCATCGTCGCGGGCTCCACCAAAATCTCCAACGTCAAGCTCATCGGCTGGCACTGCAACAATGACGGCTTCCGCGTCGACTCCGGTTCAGAAATCAAAAACTGCTTCATCCGCGCCGCCGACGACCACTTCTACAACTTCAACATCTGGGTTCATGACTGCGTGCTCTGGGCCGGCCACAACGGAGCCATTCTCACCTACGGATGGGGCGGCTCCAAAAGTTATGACTCCGGCGCCTCTCTGCTCGAAAACATCGATATCATCCATCCCGAGTGGATGAGTCTCGGCAACAATAACAGCCTCGTCGCCACCCAGACGGCTCTCGCCTTCAAACCCAAATCCTACAACGGCAAAACGACCACCATTTTGCGTAACATCCGCATTGAAGGCACAATCCCGGGTCTCGTGAACATCAAGCCACGCTCCGAAGCCGACGGCCTCGTTATCGCCACAAAGGTCCCTCTCGAAAAAGTCGGTTTCCTCGGCGACACCCTCTTCGAAAGCATCACCGTCGATGCCCAGTCGGGGCAAAGCCGGATCAAAGGAACCACCGACGCGGCCATCGAGGGGAAAGCCACTTACTTCGTCCAAGAAATCCGGTTTAAGAATATCAAAATCGGCTCCAAATGGATCACACCGGAAAACGCCTCAAAGTACTTCGAAATCGATCCCGCCACCACCCGCGATATCACCTTCTCCGTCTCCGATAAAAAATGAGCCTGCCCGGGCGATTTCGCCCGCAAAACACTCTGCTTTTCCAACCCAAACTTCACGCCTATCAATCCATCTCATGAATAAAGTAACACCCGCTTCCCTTCTGGCCTGCACGTTGCTGTTCGCCGCTCTTCTGACCGGCACCGTCTCCGCCAAAAGCATCAAGGAACTCCGCTACACCCACCCCATGCCGGTGTTCATCTCCGCGGTCACCACCTTCGGCGAACGCCCCGACTGGTCGCACGACGGCAAACGCATCGTTTTCCTCGAAAAAACCTGCGGCGATGTCTTCGAAGTGGAGCTGGCAACCCGGGAAATCACCCCGCTCACACACCACTACCCGCACGCCGGTTACACCCGGGCTCTCTACCTTCCCAACGGCGACATTCTCCTTTCCGGCGCGCGTTTCTTCGACCCAGCCAATCCCGGCCCATCACGTAGTGAAACCGGCGCGGAGCTCTGGGTCCTGCGTCCGGGCTCCGGCAAACCGCCCGTCGCCCTCGGCGCTCATTGCAAGGAAGGCCCCGCCGTTTCCCGCACACAGATGAAGATTTACTGGGCCGTCGACCACGGCCTCGACCTCGCCGACATCGTTTACGACGCCCAAGGCACCCCCTCCCTCGCCAATCGCCGCACCGTCATCAAAGAAGCCAACCTGCCCCGCCCGGAAAGTTTGCTCGAAGCCCAAAACTTCCGCCCCGGCGCCGAACACGAACTCATTTTCAACATCTACACCAAACGCGACAACTACCTCTCCGAAACCTACGGCCTCGACCTCACCACCGGCAAACTCACCGACTACACCAAACTCCCCGATCGCTACAGCGAACCCGAGGGTATTTTCCCCGACGGCCGCCACACCCTCGTCGAAAGCAGCCGCCACCGCCACAACGTTCCCGGCAAGAAAAACTACGACGGCATTGACCTCTACATCGTCGCCCTCGACGGCACCGGCGCCACCCAGCGCCTGACTTTCTTCAACGAGGACCCGGTCTTCAAATGCACGCAGGGCGTGATCTCCGATGACGGCAAATACATGACCTTCCAAATTTCCAAGACCACCGACGAAACCGGCTACGGCTACGGCGTCATGGTCATGGAAATCGCTCCTTACATGCAGGCCCTCGGCATAAAATTCCCAGGCCAGAAGTAGCTGCCTGAAAACGACAGCAAAATCACCGTCTGGCTCAACGGCCACAAAGTCGGCGCCCACACCGGCGGCAATCTTCCATTCAACTTCGACATCACGCCCCGCCTGCAAGTCCTCCTCGAGACCGCTCATTCCAGCTCAGACAAACCTTAAAATCACCCAGCCGCCGCCAAACCCAAGAATAGCCGTCGCATGAGTTCTCGCCATTACGTCTTCACGTTCCTTGCGCTCCCCCTCGCTCTCTTCGCCGCCCAGGCCGAAGCCGGAGAGGTCGTGCCTGAAAGCTCGACGAGGGGCCAGCGACCTTCGGATGAGGGAAAAGGCTCCCTTGCGCCGGTGCCCCCGTTTGTGCTCACGACTGCTCCATTGCAGCAATACGTGGAACGATTTAATGCCCTGGACGAAGAAATCTATCCTCAAGCGTTTCCCAATGCCGGGGCCTATGATTTTTTGAAGAGCAACATTCCGCTCTTTTCCTGCCCCGATAACATGATGGAGCGAACCTACTACTTTCGTTGGTGGACCTATCGCAAACATATCAAACAGACGCCGGTCGGCTACATCATCACCGAATTCCTCCCGGACGTTTCGTGGGCCGGAAAATATAACGCCATCCCCTGTGCCGCCATGCACCACTTCATGGAAGGGCGCTGGTTACGTGATCCCAAATTCCTGCGCGATTACGCTAATTTTTGGGCCAGACATGCGGGCATGCGCACAGATGGGTCGTCAAAGGCAGTCCTTGGCCACGGGTTTCCGTTTCCCAGCGCGTTATGCAATTTCCACCTCGTTCATTCGTCCCGCGATCTGCTCGTCGATCTGTATCCGGAATTGGTTGAAAACTTTACCGAGCTGAAGACTCGCAGACTGACAGAGACCGGCTTGTTTTGGAGCAAGGATGGCAGCTGGCTCGGTGATGGCATGGAGGTGGGCATCAGTGGCCAGGGCATTCGTCCCACCATCAATTCTTACCTGTATGCCCAGGCTCGTGCCCTTGCCTATATTGCGGAAATTCGGGGCGACAAGAATGCTGCGGCCACATTCAAGCAGGAGGCGGATTTCATAGCCGATAAGATGATGGAGCTGCTTTGGGATAAGGAAGCCGGGTTCTTCAAAGTCATCCGACAAAAGGACATTCCCGCCGGAAAACGAACTGATGTCCGTGAGCTCATTGGTTTTGTCCCGTGGTATTTTTCAATCCCGCCCAAAGGCAAAGGGTATGAGGAAGCCTGGAAACAACTCATGGACCCACAGGGTTTTTTCGCCCCCTTTGGTCCGACGACCGCCGAACAAAGGCATCCCAAGTTTCGGTTGTCGTACGAAGGCCACGAGTGCCAGTGGAACGGCCCCAGCTGGCCGTATGCGACCTCCCAGACACTAACCGCACTCGCCAATGTGTTGAATGATTACCCCCAGACCGACATTTCTAAGCAGGACTATTTCAAGACCCTGCAAATCTACGCCAACGCGCACGCCTTCCGCCAAATTCCTGTCGGCACTTCGGCGTCCAGTGTCATCGTCCGGGAAGATAGACCTTGGATTGATGAAAACCTCAATCCCCAGACCGGGGACTGGATCGCGCGCACTCGCCAGGAGGTTCAGGGAAAAAACGGCCACAAGCCGCCCCACGAGCGCGGGAAGGACTATAACCACTCTACATTCTGCGATTTGATCATCACCGGTCTGGTCGGTCTTCGGCCCCGCGCCGACGATTTAATCGAAGTGAACCCACTCCTTCCGCCCGACACCTGGGATTGGTTCTGCTTGGACAATGTGCCTTACCACAATCGGATTTTGACGATAATCTGGGATAAAACCGGGCAAAAATTCGGCCAAGGAGTCGGCTTGATTATCCTCGCGGACGGAAAAGAAATCGCGCGGAGCCCCAACCTTTCCCGAGTGGTTGCCTCACTGAAACTTTAATCCCGACGCTACGCCAATAATGCCACTCACTGCTCATCATACTATGAAAACGCTGCTCACTATTCTTCCCGTTTCATTTCTCCTCGGCGCCTTTCTTACTGCCGCCGAACCCTCCTCCCGCCCCAACATCGTCCTCATCATGGCCGACGACATGGGCTACTCCGACATCGGCTGCTACGGCTCCGAAATCCCGACGCCGAATCTTGACGCCCTTGCCGCCAGCGGGCTGCGCTTTTCCCAATTCCACAACACCGCTCGTTGCTCCCCAACGCGCGCCGCCCTTCTGACCGGCCTGAATCCCCACCAAGCGGGCATGGGCACACTCGCCGAAGACCCCGGCAAGCAGGCCAAGGCCGAGGCCGCTCCGGGCTATCAGGAATTTCTCAACGATCGCTGCGTCACCATCGCCGAGGCCCTGCGCCCCGCCGGCTACCACACCTATATCTCCGGCAAATGGCACCTCGGCTACCACGGGCAGGAAAAGTGGCCCCGCCAACGCGGCTTCGATCGTTTCTACGGCATCATCTCCGGCGCCAGTTCCTACTTCAGCCCGAAGGCCCCTCGCGGCCTGACTCTCGACAACTCGCCCCTCCCGCCCCCCGATCCCAAAACCTACTACACCACCGACGCCTTCACCGATTACGCGATCCAGTTCCTCGGTGAACAAAAGGACAACGCCCCCTTCTTACTCTATCTCGCGTTCAACGCGCCCCACTGGCCCCTCCAGGCCCGCGAAGCCGACATTGAAAAATTCACCGGCAAGTATCGAGCGGGCTGGGACCAGCTTCGTGCCCAGCGCTTCGCCAAACAAAAACAGCTCGGCATCATTCCGGCGAACACGGTGCTCTCTCCTCGCGACGATACCGTCCGCGCCTGGGACGATCTTACCGACGAACAAAAATCCCAGCTCGACTACCGCATGGCCGTCTACGCCGCCCAGGTCCACCGCATGGATCACAACATCGGCCGCCTCGTCGAACATCTGCGCGCCACCGGAAAACTCGACAACACCGTCATCCTGTTCCTCTCCGACAATGGCGGCTGCGCCGAGCCTTACACTGACCTCGGCGGCGGCGCCTTCTCTGCAATCAACAAACCCTCTGCCTCCGGCCCTGGTGGAAAAGATGCGCAAGGCGACAGCGGCGCCTCCTACGGCACCGGCTGGGCCAATGCTTCCAATACTCCGTTCCGCCGCTACAAGTCCCGCCTCCACGAGGGCGGCATCGCCACCCCACTCATCGTGCACTGGCCCGCTGGCATGAAAGCCAAACCCGGCTCCATCGATTCCACCCCCGGCTACCTCACGGATGTCATGCCCACCGTGCTCGAACTCACCGGCACGACCTACCCCACTAAAACCCGCTCCGGCGAAACGCCTTTTCCCCTCGTCGGCCGCAGCCTCACTCCCGCCATCACCGCGCAACCTTTCCCCGACACGACTCCCTGGCTCTTCTGGGAGCAGTATAACAACAAGGCCGTTCGCCACGGCGACTGGAAGGCTGTCCAACCCGCCGAGCCCGCCGACTCTCCTTGGGAACTCTACGACTTGTCCAAGGACCGCACGGAATTAAACAACCTGGCCCCTTTCGAGTCAGCCCGCCTCAACACGCTCACCGCCGCCTGGCAGGAATGGGCCAAGACCCACCAGGTACTCCCCAAGAGCACCCGCTGATCCGGGAAACCCGATCAATTCCGCGCAGCGTCCATGTCAACCCGCGCACGCGCAACCCGTAAAACTCACCGCCCGCCAACACCGACTTTACCCACCATGAAGCAACACCTCATCGCCTCGCTGCTCGCCTGCGCCCTCGGCGCCACCCTGCACAGCGACCCCACCCGCTTTCTGAAAGCGGGCGAAATCATGCCCGAAGGCTGGATGAAGGAACAAATCCGCCTCGATCTCGAAGAAGGCTACCTGCCCCACTACGACGCGATGAACCACTCGGTGACCCACGAACTCTTCGTCCATCAGAACCGGACTTCCGGTGGAAAGTACGACGGGCTCCAATGCTGGTGGAGCGGTGAACATGAGGGCTATTGGAAGGACGGTATCCTCCGCATGGCCTTTCTCGCCGGCAACGACGCCCTCAAGAAACAGGCGACAGGCTGGCTCGATGCGATCGTCGCCGCCCAAGGCGAAGACGGCTACATCGGCATCTACGCCGCCAGCGAAAAACCCAACACCCGCTTCAAATATGAAGGCGAAAACGGCGAACTCTGGACCCAGAGCCGCATTTTCCAGGCACTGATCGCCGGCTACGAATTCACGGGGGACAAAAAGTATCTCAACGCCGTGATCAAAGCCGTCGATTGCACGATCCAAAACGACCCCGGCAATTATTTCGCCCCGAAAAACAAAAACTTCGGCGGCGTCTCCCACGGGATCGGCTTCTTCGACATCCTGTGGTTTCTCCACCAAGAAACCGGCCAGAAAAAGTACGCCGCTTACGCCACAGAACTCTACGCCGATTTCAACAACTCGCCGGTTCGCGATGACGACTTGCAGACCCAGAAGCTGCTCGGCGAAGAAAAGTTTCAAAAGCACGGCGCCCACGTGGCGGAAGGCTTTTTTGTGCCCGCCTTCATCGCCGCCCTCACCAGCGATGAAAAACAGGAGCACGCCGCCGAGCGGGCTTTGGAAAAATTAAAATATAGCCTGACCCCCTCCGGCGCGATGGTTTGCGACGAAAATGTCAAAGGGAGGCCGGGCTCTGGTGACACTGGCTACGAATACTGCGGTGTTGCGGAGTTGGTCCAATCCCTCGGCAAAGTGCTTGCCATCACCGGAAACCCGGAGGCGATTGAGCTTGCGGAGACCATGGCTCTCAATGCCGGACAGGGCGCCAGACTCCCTGTAATGACCGCGCTCGCGTACGTCTCAACCGACAACCGCATCGAGGCGTTGTCTGAAAAACATCAGGGCCGTCTGGCCTATGCCGCCTACCACAAAGCCGCCGCCTGCTGCACATTGAACGGAGGCCGAATGATGCCGTACTACGTCGCGGCAATGTGGACCCGCAGTGCAAACAACCTGACCGCGCAACTGTACGGCCCCTGCACGGTGAAGACCGAAGTCGGTGGGGTTGCCGTGAAGTTGCGCGAGGAGACGAGCTATCCGTTTGAAGATACCATCCGCATCTCCGTAGACCCCGCCAAACCCCTGCCGATGAAACTCAGTTTCCGCATCCCCAAGGATGCCGCTGACGTGCAGGTGACTGGCATCGCAGGTGCCGAAAAGAAAAATGGCTGCGTCGTGATTGAGCGCACGTGGCGGCCGGGAGATACTTTCGCCCTCACCTTCGATTTTCCAGTGAAGAACTTACGCTCCGTCGCCAACGCCAAAGAACGATACCTGAAACGCGGTCCATTGGTTTACGCCCTGCCACTCAAACTAGAAATTAAAGCGTCAGAAAAAGAATCCGGCATCAACCCAGGCACGGGATTTCACTTATACGAAATCACGGCCAAGGATCACGTGGGCTGGATGTACACTCTCCCCGAAAAAACGCTGTTTTCCGTGATTCGCAAGCAGGGCGATCCGCTACACCCCTTCGCAGATTCCCCGATCAGGCTGAAGGGAACGCTGCAGTCCGAGACCGGTGAAGCCGTGGAAACAACCCTTGTCCCGATCGGATGCACGATTCTACGCCGGACAACGTTTCCCGAAACACCCTAGCAGAAGAAATCCTGTCCAATAATAAAACCATCCCCGCTATACTCAAAACGCCCATCTGGATACTCTCCCTTCTATCATCGTCACGGCCGCTTTGGGTGCGCCACGGGGAAACCTGCCGCATGGGTTGGTTACGGCTAACCTTTCCTCCTCGTTGCATGGAACGTTCCGATAGCAGTATCACACAATACACCATGCTACGATCCCTCTCGTATCTCTCCCGCTAGCTTCCCTTGGCTAGGTGCTCCGCCTGTGTGCGGATCCAGCCCAACATAACTCCCCTCCCCGGCCGCCTCTCTCATAAAATGAGCCATCTCATCCGCACCAGCCTCAGCTTCCTCCTCGGAGCCTTCTGCGCTTTATCCGCCATCGCCGTCGACATCACGGGCGACACCAAGACTTGGCACAAACTCACCCTCACCTTTGCCGGCCCGGAAACCAGTGAACGCGCCGATCCCAATCCGTTCATCAACTACCGCCTCAACGTCACCTTCACGCACACCGCGAGCGGCCGCAGCTTCCTCGTGCCGGGTTATTTCGCCGCCGACGGCAACGCCGGTGAGACTTCCGCCGAGGCCGGCTCGGTCTGGCGCACCCACTTCGCACCCGACGCCACGGGCGAGTGGACGTGGTCCGCCCAGTTTCGGAAAGGGCGCTTCGTCGCCGTCAGCACCATGCTGCTCGCCGGCGAGGGCGCCGGCTTCATGGACGGCGAAACCGGCACCTTCACGATCGCCCCGAGCGACAAAACCGGCCGCGATTTCCGCGCCCGCGGCCGGCTCGAATACATCGGCACGCCCTACCCGCGTTTCGCCGGCAACCGCGAATATTTCCTCAAGCAAGGCCCCGACGCTCCGGAAAATCTCCTCTCCTACACCGAGTTCGATGGCGACTACCAAACCGACGGCCACAAGGACGACCTCGTGAAAACCTGGGCCGCTCACGTGCGCGACAGCCGCGCCGACGATCCGACGTGGCAAGGCGGCAAGGGCAAGGGAATCCTCGGTGCGATCAACTACATTGCGAGCAAAGGCATGAATTCCATTTCGATGGTCACGATGAACATCGAGGGCGACGACCAGAACGTCTTCCCTTTTCTCAGCTACACCATCCACGATCGCTACGACGTGTCCAAGCTCGCTCAATGGGAACGCGTCTTCGAACACGCCCAACAGCTCGGCCTCATGCTCCATTTCAAACTCACCGAGATGGAGAGCCAAGGCCTCCTCGACCACGGTGCCGTCGGCCTCAAGCAAATGACCTACTATCGCGAAATGCTGGCCCGCTTCGGTCACCACCTCGCTGTCACTTGGAATCTCGGTGAAGAAAATGGTGAGTGGGTGCCGAACCATCCGACCACGCCGATGAACACCTCGCAACGCCATGCGATGGCCGCTTGGTTCCACCAAAACGATCCCTATCATCACCTCCTCGTGATCCACAACGGACTCCCCTTCGACGATATGCTCGGCGCAGAAGTCGGCCTCTCCGGCATCGCCCTCCAAGCCGGCAACGACCAAAGCAATGCCACCGTGCAGCACTGGCGCACGCTCTCCCGCGTCACCGGCCAATCGTGGATCATCTCCCACGACGAACAAGGTCCCGCCAACAGCGCCTTGCCGCCCGATGACATCGAGCCCGACCACATCGCTTCCCGCCAAGGCGCTCTCTGGGGTGGCCTGCTCGCCGGCACTTGGGGCAGCGAATGGTATTTCGGTTACAAGAATCCGCACTCCGATCTCACCTGTCAGGACTGGCGCACGCGCGACCGCTTCTGGGATCAGGCCCGCTACGCCATCGAGTTTTTTGAGCGTAACAAAATCCCCTTCTGGTCCATGAACCCCGCCAACGAACTGCTCTCCCACACCGGCGGCTACTGCCTCGCGCAACCCGGAGACACCTACGTCGTCTTCCTGAAAAATCCCTCCACCCAGCCCACGGTGCTGGATCTCGGCCGCGCGGGCGGACTCTACACCGGTCTCGGTCAGGAACGTTACGCGGGCACCTACACCGTGCAATGGTTCGATCCGCGCCACGGCGGTGCGCTGCAAACCGGCAGCGTCACGACCATCGTCAACAGCGGCAAAGCCAGTGAGACCGAAGACGGTTTCAACCGCGGCGCGCGCCACGATCTCGGCCAACCACCCACCGATGCCGATCACGATTGGGTTGTTCTCGTCCGCAAACAGAAATAAACATGACTCTATCCTGGCCCTCAGTTGGTAGAATTACGGCGCTGCAATTGAAGGTGATGGCAATCGCCTCTTCTCCCTTCTGGTGGAGGGCCCGCGTCTCTGCGGGCCACGGCTCGCAGGGACGCGAGCCCTCCAAAACGATGCCATCACTTTCAATTGCACTCAGAATTATTGCGCTGGCGCTCATGGCCACGCACACCGCCGCCGCCGCGTTAACGCCATGTCAGTTCGAATCAGTTCCGCGCAGTCGCGTCGTCATCCTGACCGACATGGGCAACGAGGCCGACGATTCTCAAACCATGGTGAGGCTCCTCATGTACTCGAACCAGTTCGATATCGAGGGTCTCATCGCCGTTTCCTCCTGCCACCAATACGCTGGAAAAAACGACACCGATCCGATTCGCAACAATGTCCAGCCGACGATGATCACCGAGCGCATCCACGCCTATGGAAAGGTGCGCGCCAACCTCCTGCTCCACGCTTCCGACTGGCCCACCGAGGACGATCTCATGGCTCGCGTCGGCCACGGCCCCGCTGGCTACGGCATGGACGACGTCGGCGACGGCCACACCACCGACGGTTCCGACCTGATCGGCCGCGCGCTGACCAGCGACGACCCGCGCCCGCTCTACGTCTGCATCAACGCCGGCGCCAATTGTCTCGCCCAGGCCCTCTGGGACCTGCGCACGCGCCTCGCCCCCGATGCTTTCGCCACCGCCCTGGCCAAACTCCGCGTCTATGACGACGCCGGCCAGGACAATGCCGGCGCGTGGATCGCGCGAAATTATCCGCAAGTTCGCTACTACCGCAGCCAGTCGCAGGTTTTTAGTTTCATGAATAATAACGGCCCCGTGACCTGGAATCCTCAGGCCCCCTATCCAGGCAAGGGCCAGCACGACTGGGCCCGTGAAAACGTCCAGACCAACCACGGTCCCTTGGGCGCACTCTATCCCCGTCGCGAGAAATGGCAGCATCCGGAAATCGACAGCACGCTCGAAGGCGGCGGCACCAGCACCTGGATCGGCCACGTCAACCACGGCCTGTATTTTCCCGAGCACCCCACGTGGGGCGGCTGGGGCGGACGCTTTGCCGCGCACAAGGAAACCAATCTCCGCGCCGACCAGCTCAAGTGGGCCGCCCTCGTCGACACCGAGAACAAATTCATGCCGTTCCAGATGGTGCCGGCCACCACCGACCAGTGGACCGACCCCGAAACCGGCGTGACCTACGCCGATATCGGCACGCCCATCTATCGCTGGCGGCGCGCCTACCAGAACGATTTCCAAGCGCGCATGGATTGGTGCGTCGAGCCCTTCGCCCGGGCCAACCATCATCCCATTGCCGCCATCAACGGCGACCCCACCAACCGTCTCGTCCGTGTCACCGCCACGGCGGGCTCGCCGCTCACCTTCGACGCTTCGGCGTCCACGGACCCCGATGGCAACGCCCTGTCGGTCCGGTGGTGGCTCTATCCGGAGGCCGGAACCTATCCCGGTGCCCGCAGCCTGAGCCTGGCCAACCCAACCGCGCCGGTCACGACCCTGACCATTCCCCTCGACGCCGCCGGCACCACCCTGCATCTCATCCTGGAAGTCACCGACCAAGTCGCCCTTCAGCCGCTCACTGCCTACCGGCGCATCGTCATCATGATAACGGATACCTGACCGAGTCCATGAACCGAAAACTTCTCTCTTCCCTCCTGTCTGCCGCCACCTTTGCCGGGGGGCCCGCCACTCTGTTCGCCCTTGCTCCTGCCCCCGTCCCGGCCGCCCACGGAGCCGGCCCATCGCACACCGAATTCCTCACGTTCTGCCCGCATGGCGGCGGCGATAGCGCCGCCCGCCCTTCCGTTGCGGTTTACCCCGGCCCTCTCGCTACTACCCACTGACCTCATTCGCCCATGCGTCTTCTTGCCGCCCTCCTCCCTTGTCTCGCCCTGCTCACGGCCGGCCCGTCCGCTGCCGAGCCCGTCACGAACCAGTCCACTGCTCGGTCCGGCCGGCCCAATGTGGTGTTCATCATTGCGGACGACATGAACGGCTACGGTTTCTACAACGAATTTCCCGGCGTGATAATGCCGCACCTCGAAGCCTTCAGGAAGTCCGCGATCACCTTCCGTCACGCCTACTGTGCCGCCCCTTCCTGCGTGCCGTCCCGCGCAGCGTTTTTCAGCGGTCAGCTGCCCAGCACCACCGGCTCCTATCTCAACGGCAGCGATCCCTGGGACAAACCAGCCATGGAGGCGGTGGAATCCCTTCCTGAAGTCTTCAAGCGCGGCGGCTACACCACCTGGGGCGCCGGAAAGCTCTTCCACGCCAGGATCACACCGGCACGGGAAACAAAGGCTTTCGACAACAAGCCCAAGGCCGGTGGTTTTGGCCCCTACCTGAGCGAAGCCGACCAGCTTGCAGTCAAAGGTGGCGATGGGGGAAAATGGTGGGGCGCCGGACCATGGACCGGCCCGGACGCGGATTTCCCCGACGTCACCAACAGCACTGACGCCATCGCCTTCCTGAACCAAAAGCACGACAAACCCTTCTTTCTCGTGCTCGGACTCTGGCGCCCGCACACCCCCTTCACCGCCCCACAACGATTCTTCGCTCTCTACGATGAAAAATCCCTGCCCATGCCGCCCGCTGGCTGGACGGCGAATGATCTGGACGATGTCCCCGCCGCAGGCCGGAAACTCGCCCAAGTCTGGGGCGAACGGTGGGAGCAGACCGGCGCCGATCACCCGGATCTCTGGCGTCGCATCATCTGGGGTTATCTTGCCTGCAATTCCTTCGCTGATTGGTCAACGGGGCGGGTGATCGACGCGCTCGACGCCAGCGCTTACGCCGGCAACACCCTCGTCGTGTTTATCGGCGACAACGGTTACCATTGTGGGGAGAAGAATCACTTTGAAAAGTCCACCCTGTGGGAGGCAGCCGCGCAGGTTCCGCTTGCGATCCGTTTGCCCGGCAGGACGCAGGCCGGCACGGAAGCCGCGCCCCCGGTATCGCTCGTCGATCTTTTTCCCACGCTGCTGGATTACTGCCAACTCGCTCCACCCCGCCAGCCCCTCGACGGTCGCAGCCTCCGTCCCTTGCTCGATAATCCGGCCGGCGCGTGGGACCACCCGGCAGTCACGTTGTATGAAGAACATTATTTCTCGGCGTGTGACGACCGCTATCGCTACATCCAATATCCCGATGGCACCGAAGAACTCTACGACCACACCGCCGATCCGCACGAGTTGACCAATATTGCCGCGCGCGCCGACACCGCGCCGATCAAACAGCGGCTGCAAAAACAGGTGCCCGCCACCTGGGCCAGATCCCTCGGCGGCCGCGCCGGCTGAGCAATCCCCCCTATTGCGCGTTCACCAGCACGAAGGTCCAATATAGTAACCTCCATGAACCGTCTCCTCTTTCCCGTGTTCTCCGCGTGCTGCGTGGCGACGGCCCTCTGCTCCACCCCCGTTGCGCCAAAGCCCAACATCGTCATCATACTCGCCGACGACATGGGCTTCTCCGACCTCGGCTGCTACGGCTCCGAGATTCCCACCCCCAACCTCGACGCGCTCGCCGCGCATGGCCTGCGCTTCACCCAATTCTACAACACGGCGCGCTGCTCGCCCACCCGCGCGGCACTCCTCACCGGCCTGCACCCGCATCAGGCCGGCATGGGCACGCTGGCCGAGGATCCCCACAAGCAGGCTCCGGCCGACGCCGCCCCGGGTTACCAGGAATTCCTCAATCACGACTGCGTCACGCTCGCCGAGGTGCTGCGGCCCGCCGGTTACCACGCCTACCTGGCCGGCAAATGGCACCTCGGCTACCACGGCGCAGAGAAATGGCCGCTCGCCCGCGGCTTCGAGCATTTCTACGGCATCATTGCGGGCGCCGCCAGCTATCTGCGTCCAGACGGACCACGCGGACTGACCCTCGACAACACGCCGCTGCCGGCCCCCGAGGGGAAATACTACACGACGGACGCCTTCACCGATCATGCGCTGCAGTTCATCCACGAGCAGAAGGATGACCACCCCTTCTTCCTCTACCTCGCCTACAACGCCCCGCACTGGCCGTTGCACGCGCTCCCGGAAGATATCGCCCAGTTTACCGGTAGGTATCGCGCCGGCTGGGACCAACTGCGCCAAGCGCGGTTGGCCCGTGAGATCGAACTCGGCGTTGTGCCGCCCGGGACCGTTCTCTCGCCGCGGGATGACGGCGTCCGGGCCTGGGAATCGTTGACCGAGGAACAGAAAACCCAGCTCGATTGCCGCATGGCGGTTTACGCCGCACAGGTGCATCGCATGGACTGGAACATCGGCCGCCTGGTGGACCTGCTCCGCGCCTCGGGCCGGCTCGACAACACCCTGATCTTTTTCCTCTCGGACAACGGCGGCTGCGCCGAACCCTATGACGATCTCGGCGGCGGGAAGGTCGAGAACATCAACGTGCCCGGGATGAACGGGGCCGGTGGCGACATGGCGCACTCGAGCGGTTCCTCTTACGGCACCGGCTGGGCCAACGCCTCCAATACGCCGTTCCGCCGCTACAAGTCCCGTCTCCACCAGGGCGGCATCGCCACGCCGCTCATCGTCCACTGGCCCGCCGGCCTGAAGACCGCTCCCGGAGCCCTGACCGCCGCGCCGGGTTACCTCACCGACTTCATGGCCACGATTGTCGACATCACCGGCGCACCCTACCCGGCGGAATATCACGGCGTAAAAATCCAACCACCCCAGGGCGCCAGCCTGCGGCCGGTCTTCGCCACCGGCACCCGGACCGCCCCCGACTGGCTCTTCTGGGAGCAATACAACAACAAGGCCGTCCGCCACGGCGATTGGAAAGCCGTGCAACCCGCGGAGAAAGGCGCGCCGTGGGAACTCTATGACCTCGCTCACGACTATACCGAGCTGCATGATCTGTCATCGTCGGCGCCCACCCGGCTTGCCACCATGACGGCGGCCTGGCAGCGCTGGGCCGAAAGCCACCAGGTTCTCCCCAAAACGCACTGACCCGGCCCCCTTGCCCTTGCCCACCCCATGCCCTCGCGTAAAACGCCCGGCGCGATAGCCGCGGATCTCCTGAAATGAAACACCGGTTCCATCTTCGGTTCGTTTCACCACTGGGTCGGATTCTGTCCGCCCTCGCCCTCGCCGCCGGCCCGGCCGCCCGCGGAGCCGATCCCGGGCCGGTCGCCGCTCCGGCTGCGGCCGTGACGCCCCAGCCGGCATTCGCCGGCTCGTCCAGCTGCCGCGAGTGCCACGAGCGTTTCTACGGCCTCTGGTCGACCTCCCACCACGGACTCGCGATGCAGCCGTTCACGGACGAGCTGGCCCGCACCAAGCTGGCCCCGCAACCCGACCCGCTGGTCATCGGCGCCTACCGGTATCAGGCGGATCCTGCAGCCGGCGTGGTGCATGAGGATGGACCGGCGGGAAAAAAGACCTACCGCATCATGCACACGTTGGGCGGGAAGAACGTGTATTATTTCCTCACTCCGCTGGAACGCGGGCGGCTGCAAGTGCTGCCCGTCTCCTACGACGTCAACCGGAAGGTGTGGTTTGACACCGCGGGCAGTGCCGTGCGGCACTTCGGCGGCATGGCGCCGGACACGCCGCTGTCGTGGCTGGATCCCGCCTACACCTTCAATACCTCCTGTTACAGCTGCCACGTCAGCCAGCTCGCGCGCAACTACGATCCCGCCACCGACACTTACCGCACCACGTGGGGCGAGCCAGGCATCAACTGCGAGACCTGCCACGGACCCTCCGCCGAGCATGTCCGCGCCGCCCGGGCGCTCCCGCCCGGCCAGCCGATGATGGACGCGAAACTCATCGTCACCAAGACGATGACTTGCGACCAGACCAACGCGATGTGCGCGAGCTGCCATGCCAAACTCGCGCCTCTGACAGCCGATTTCACACCCGGAGCGCGCCTGTTCGACCATTTCCTGCTCAACACCCTTGAGGACCCCGACTTTTATCCCGACGGCCGTGACCTCGGGGAGAATTTCACCGAGACCACCTGGCGACTGAGTCCGTGCCAGTCGTCCGGCCGCATCGATTGTGTCGACTGCCACACCTCGAGCGGGCGCTACAAGTTCCGCCAGGGCGACCCGAACGCCGCCTGCCTGCCCTGCCATGAGGCGCGGGTGAGCACCGTGGCCGCCCACTCCCGCCATACGGCCGGCTCGCCGGGGGCCCGTTGCATCGCCTGCCACATGCCGATGACAGAATTCGGCCGGATGCGTCGCACCGACCACTCGATGCGGCCGCCGGCCCCCGCGGCCACCATCGCTTTCGGTTCACCCAATGCCTGCAACCTCTGCCATGCTGACAAGGACGCCCCATGGGCCGACGGGCAAGTGCGCCAGTGGCATGAACAGGACTATCAGGCGCCGATTCTGCGCCGGGGCAACCTGATCGCCGCCGCCCGCCGGGCCGACTGGACTAAATTGCCGGACATGGTGGAATATCTCCTCGACCCCAAGCGCGAGGAAATCTGGTCCACGTCCCTGCTTCGTCTGCTGCGCAACTGCCCCGACGCCGCCAAGCGGCCCGCCATCCAGGCCTGCCTGAACGACCGCTCGCCCCTGGTCCGCGCGGCGGCCGTGGAAGCCCTGGGCGACTCGCCGCAACCGGGCACGATGGAGCAATTGCTCGTCGCCACCCGCGACGAATTCCGCCTCGTCCGCACCCGCGCCGCCGTTGCGCTCGCCGCCGCGCCGCGCGAGGCGCTTGCTCCCGCCGACCTCCGTTCGCTCGATGCCGCCACGGGCGAATACCTCGCGTCGCTCCGGACGCGGCCCGACGACTGGGCCTCCCACTACAATCTCGGCAACTTCTACCTGGACCGGCAGGACCCGGCCCGGGCGGTGGAGGCGTTTTCCGCGGCCGTTCATTTCCAGCCGCAGAGCCTGCCGTCGCTGGTCAACGGCGCAATGGCCCATGCCAGCCTCGGGCAATATGATCAGGCCGAGGCCCGCCTGCGCCAGGCGCTCGCCCTCGAACCGGCCAATGCGGCCGTCAACCTCAACCTCGCCCTGCTCCTCGCGGAACTCGGCCGGCTGCCCGAGGCCGAGACGGCCTTCCGTCTCGCCCTCAAGGCCGATCCCCGGTCCGCCGTCGCCGCCTACAATCTGGGCGTGCTGCTCGCACCGGAGCATCCCGATGAATCCCTGCAGTTGATCCGCCAAGCCGTGACCTTGCGTCCGCAGGACAGCCGTTATGTTTACACCCTTGCCTTTTATCTGAATCAAACCGGCCGGGCCGGAGAAGCGATTCCGGTGCTGCAATCCCTGCTCCAACAGCCGGTCGAATCCCCGGAAGCCTACGGACTGCTGGGCCGGATCTATGAGCGGCAGCAAATGCCGGCCGCGGCCGCCGAGGTCTACCGGTCCGCCGCGGACAACAGGCGGCTGCCGGAGGACACGCGCCTGCAATTCCAGCGGCGCGCGCGAGCCCTGGCCCCGCCACCGAAATGATTCCACGCCCACCACCCCGCCCAGCCCTGATGAGTCCGATTGCCGGCTCATCGTCGTCGAGGTCATTCCGGCTGTCAGAGCTGACCCGCTCACCAACATGAAAACGCGCAAGTCCCTGCACCTCCTCGCAGCCCTGGCCGCGATCCTTGCCCCCCGGTTGTCCGCGCAGGTCACCACGTTTAGCTGGCCCCATGACGCCGGCCAGGCCGTGCTCTCCGACAAATATGATGTCTTCGTCCGGATGGGCGCCGGCCCCGAGCAACCGCTCGAGGTGCTCATGTCCAACGCCATTCCCGAGGGTGATTTTCGTGAAACCGAAATCACCGGCCGCACCTTCTCTTTTGTCAGCGTGGACTACGATGCCGCCACCGGGCCGGGCCTGACCTTCCGCATCGTGAAGAAATTCGGCAACGCCGCCTCCGCGATCACACTCCACCCGCAAAGCTACGGCCTCACGCCCACCAGCGCCAGCGGCCTGCACACCACGTTCACCGTCAACGCCAACAACCGATACCTCTCGGTCAATTTCGACTCCGCCGACAACCGGACCTCCCCCAACCAGTGGATCAAGCACATGCTCTGCATTTTCATCGATCCGCCGGAGACCGGCAAGCCGGCCCGGAACGGCCCCGGCGTCGTGGTTTACAACAGCACCACGCCCGCCGCCTCCCTCAACGCCGCCACCACCATCTTCGTCCCCGCCGGCTACCATAATTTCCGCAATTACACCGGCGGCACAGCCGCCATCAGCGACGGCACCCTGATTCTCCAAAACGGCCAGACTCTTTATCTGGAAGGCGGCGCCTTCGTCGACGGCCTCATCACCCGGCAGGCCCAGGGCAATTCCTTCCAGAAAATCCTCGGCCGCGGTGTCCTCAGCGGCCGCCTGTTCCCGTGGTATGACAAACCGGGCTACACGGGACCAACCTACCACCAGATCGCCCTGCTCGGCAACAACGACGCCACGGTGGACGGCGTCACCATGATCGAATCGCCCAGCCACGGCGTCGTCTCCTCCAACCGGGCTATGATCCGGAACTTCAAATACGTCGGTTGGCACTCCAACAACGACGCCATCCGCGTCGGCTCGGGCTCCGAGATCGCCCACTGTTTTGTCCGCGCCGTGGACGACCATTTCTACAACTTCGACATCTGGGTCCATGATTGCGTCCTTTGGGCCGGCCACAACGGCGCCATCCTCACCTATGGCTGGGGCGGCGACGGCGTCGAAGGCACCTACAACTCCGGCGCCTCTCTGCTGGAAAACATCGACATCATCCACCCCGAGTGGATCAGCCTCGGCAACAACAACTCCCTCGTGGCTGCGCAGACCGGCCTCGACTACCGGCCCTTCGGCTACGGCGGCGATCCCCTCACCGTCCTGCACAATATCCGCATTGAAGGTTCCATCCCGGGCCTCGTGAACCTGAAACCCCGCTCGGCGAGCAACGGCACCCCCGTGGCCGTCCCGGTGCCGCTCGCCAGCGTCGGCTACCTTGGCGACCTCCTGCTCTCCAACATCAGCGTCAACGCCCAGTTCGGCCGCGGCCGCATCCGCGGCCAGGCCAACGCCGCCAGCAACGGCTCCGCCACCTGTCAGGTCAGGAATGTCGAATTCCGCAGCGTCACGGTCGGCGGCACCACCGTCACCGATGCCAACAAGGCCACCTATCTCGACATCGAGGCCGCCACCACGACCGACATCCGCTTCACTGCGCTCGCCTCCTTCCCGGCGACGCCGACCAGCCTGGCCGTCACCAGCCCCACCGCCTCCACCCTCACCCTCAGCTGGATCGACGCCGCCAACAACGAATCCGCCTACCGGGTGCAGCGCGCGGCCTCGTCAACCGGCCCGTGGACTGACCTCCCCGATCTCCCCGCCAACAGCACCGGCACCACCGTCACCGGCTTGGGCGCAAGCACGACCTACCATTTCCGCGTCGCCGCCCTCAACGGCTCCGGCCTCTCGGACTACGCCGGCCCCGTCAGTGGCACCACCAGCGCCGCCGCCACACCGCCGCCCGTCACGCCGCCGGCATCATCCCGGGGCGGCGGTGGCGGCGGTGCGCCCAGCCATTGGTTTCTCGCGGGCCTGCTCCTCCTGAGCCTGCTGCGCCTGTATCGGAGCGCCGCGCCCGCCCGTCCGCCCGTTTGATGACGGTCACCCGGTTACCTCCCTCGACGGGCTTGCTCCCCGGCGTCTGAATAACCCCCGCATTCGGCCCCGCCCCATGATTATTCCCCGCCGACTCCTCGTCCTGCTGTTCGCGGCTTTGACCGCCGGCGGACACGCGGCGCCTTCAGCCCTGCGCGCCACTTGTCTGCGCGTTGAATCGCAGGTGGCACCCCTCGCCATCGCTATCCCCGCCCCGCGCTTCACCTGGTGGCTGGAATCCGCCCGGCCCGGCGCAGCGGCCGTCGCCCATGAAGTCGCCGTCTTCACGGCACCCGACGCACCCGGGCCGCTTTGGTCTTCCGGTCGGCAGCCCACCGCTCCCGGCCCCGTCGAGTATGCCGGACCGGCCCTCCAACCCGGCCACGACTACCTGTGGCGCGTCCGCGTGTGGGACGAAGCCCATCACGAGTCCTCGTGGAGTGAGCCCGGCTCATTCAGCACCGCGCCCGATCTCGGCACTCCGCTTTGGATTGGCGCCGCCAGCCTGGCCGAGCGTTCCCCGTTGCTCCGCCACGAATTCACCGTGCGCCCCGGCCTCGTCCGGGCCCGCGCCTGCTTTTCCGCCGTGGGTTACGGCGAACTTTATCTGAACGGGCACAAAGTCGGCGACGCGCTCCTCGAGCCCGCCCCCACGCAGTATGAAAAACGCGTTCTTTATACGGCGCATGAGGTCACGGCGTTGCTCACTCCCGGCGTCAACGCGGCCGGCCTGTGGCTGAACGAAGGCCAGGCGGCCTGCACCGAGGTCGAGCCCGGCCGCTTCCACAATCGCTCCCGCCAATACCCCGGCCCCTACGACGCCCCGCGCGGCTGGCTGCGCCTTGACCTGACCTACGCCGACGGTTCGCACGAAACCGTCACCACCGACCCCACCTGGCAGACCTCATCCAGCCCGCTCACCTACGCCCATTTCTACGGCGGCGAGGATTACGATGCCCGCCTTGAGCAACCCGGCTGGGCCACCGCGGGTTTCGACGCGTCGCGCTGGACGCCCGCCGTCGTCCGCCCCGTCACCGCGCAGCTCTCGCCCAGCCAGCTTCCGCCCATGCGCGCCGTGACCGTCGTCCGGCCGGTCGCGCGCCGGATCTCCGCGGCGGGCGTATATCTCTTCGATCTCGGCCAGAACGTCGGCGGCGCCTGGCAGATCAGGGTCCGCGGCAAACCCGGCACCACCGTCACGGTCCGCGGGGCCGAAACCCTCGACAACCGCCTCTTCCCCGGGGGCTTTGCCGATGCGGTCGGCACCAGCACCGGCTTCACCCACGGTCGCGGCGGCCATTACGAGCGCGACGCCCTTACCCGCTACACCCTCAAGGGCGGCGGGGAGGAAACCTACACGCCGCGCTTCTTCTATTCCGGCTTCCAATACATCCAGGTCGAGACCACCGACGTCCTCGCCCTCCAGTCCATCGAGCTCGAGGCTCTCGCGATCCACACCGATGCCGGGCAGCTCGGCCGTTTTGCCTGCTCCGATCCCCTGCTGAACCAGCTTTATCACAACACGGTCTGGTCCCTGAAGGGTGTTTTCCAGGGCGGACCCATGAGCAACCCGAATTCCGAGAAATACGGCTGGACCGGTGACGCCCATTTCTTCGGGGAGGCGGCCAACGCCATCTTCGACCTGAACACCTTCTGGGAAAAATGGCTCACCGATCTCCGCGATTCGCAGGCGCTGCTCGGTGGGGGTCGCCTGCCATCCACCGTCCCCAACTACCGCACCGACACCACCGCCACCACGGCGCTTTGGGGCGCCGCCTATCCGCTCACCGCATGGTATCTCTACCGCCACACCGGCGACGCGCGGGTTTACCGCGAAAACTACGAACCGGTCCGCGCTTGGGCCGCCTATCTCGCCTCGACGGCCCAGGACGGGCTCATCGGCGGCATTTGGGGCGATCATGTCGCCCCCGGGTTCAACGCGGCCGGCCAGCCCGTGCAGTTCCCCGCCACGACCAATCTCACCCCGCTGCTTGGCACGGCCTACTACGCGCTCACCGAGCGGGTCATTGCCGAAATGGCGACCGTGCTGGGCCGACCCGACGACGCCACCGCCGCCCGCGCCCGCGCGGCCGCGGCCGAGGCGCGGATCACCCGGAAATATTTCGACGCCGCGGCCCGCCGCTACGAGGTTGCCGCCGAGGCGCCCGGCCACTTCCCGCTGCAGACCGCCAACCTCGTGCCGCTGCAACTCGGCTTTGCCCCGGCCGACGCCCGGGCCGCGGTCCTCGACGCGGTGCTGCACGATCTGCGCGACACCCACCACGGGCATCTCATGACCGGGATCGCCGGGACCAAGGCGCTCGTCAAGGTGCTCATCCGTGAACGCCAGGGCGATCTTCTCCAGCAGATCGCGACCGAGCCCACGTATCCCGGCTGGGGTTTCTGGCTCGCCCATGGCGCGACGACCCACTGGCAACACTGGAGTGGCGCGCCCGATCACAACCACGCCATGTTTGGCAGCATCGCTGAGTTTCTCGTCCACGGCATCGCCGGCATCACGCCGCCCACCGAACCCGGCACCACCCCGGGGTGGGATCAGGTGCGCCTCGCCCCGCAAATCCTGGCCAAACTCGTCTGGGCCGACGCCGCCGTGCCGACGCCGCACGGCCTGTTGTGCAGCCGTTGGGAAAAATCCCCCGCCGGCTTGTTACTCGACTGCACCATCCCCGTCGGCATGACGGCGACGCTCTCCCTCCCCGGCTGCCCCGACTACCCGTTGAGTTCCGGCCCGCACCGCCTGCTCGCCACCCGCGGCCAGATCACCCGTCGTCCTTAGGCCTTCCGGCGCGGAGCCGATCAGGGTTTTCGGCCTGAACCTGCCGAGCCTGCGCGGCGAAACCCGGTCCGGGCTTACGGCACGATGAACGACCAGCGGTTCTCCTCGGTCCGGTTCAGTTGCGCCGCGTAACGGGCCGGTTCCCGGCCGTCGCGCGAAACGACCACCTCATAGGTCCCATGAAAACCCGAGAAGCGCGCCTGCCCGGCCGCATCGGTCTTCAGCTGGAGGCGCGTCGTCCATTCTTCGTTCACGAGATGATCCAGCCGGCGGTAGATCTCCTTCGGCCGATAATCCTTGTCCAGCAGCCCCCCGCCCGGCCGCCAGATGTAGCGATCCGTCAGGCCCCACCAGTTGAATACCTCGACCGAAGGATGCCCGAATGCCAGGCGCAGCATCAGCTCCCCAAAGTCCGCCTGCGCCTGCTCGTCCCAGACTCCTTCGCGCCAGCCGCCGGTGATCGGTTTGCCGGAGGATTGGGGATGGAACTCGGTCAGCTGGATCGGCAGTCCCAGCCGCCGATACAAATCCCAGGTCTGCCAGACCACGCGCGGATCCCACCACTCCTGGGGCGGATTGTGCGTCTGGATGCCGATCGCATGCAGCGGCACCCCCCGGGCCTGCAACTCGCGCACCAGCAGGTAGAAATTCTCCCGGACCCGGACATCCGCATACTGCGCATACTCGTTGAGCACAAAATATCCGTCCGGATTGCCCCGTTGCGCGGCGGCGAAGCACCGCCCGACCCAGTCGGCGAGGCGCATGATCTCGTCGATCCCGCCGACCTGCGCCGACTGGTCGATGCCCACGTTGGCCGCCCCGCGCCACGGCACCTGATGAAGCGGTTCGTTGACGACATCCCAGCTGTCAATCCTGCCGCGAAATGTCCGGACGATCGTCTCGATGCGCTCATCGAGTTTGCGCTGCGCCTCCGTCGGGGACAGTTCGCGCACCCACGGGGGGAGCATGTCCGGATAGGCCCAGGCCAGCGGGTGGCCCTTGAGGGCGATCCCGTTGGCGCGGGCCCAAGCGATCGGTTCGGCGTAGCGATCAGCGATCGTGACCCCCGGTTCCGGTTCGTAGAGGCGCCAGAAGAACGGCAGCACGGCGAAATTGAAGGTGCGCGTGAAGGGCCGCTGGAACGGCCCCGGGTTGGCCCGGACCTCCGCGTTGTCGACCAGCGGCGAGGCCTGGCTGCCGAACTTGAACGCATGCCGCCGGAGCAGGATCTCGACCGTCGCGCCCGCGCAGGCCCGGCCGCCGTCGTCCTGGATTTCCAGCCGCACTGCCGATTTCCGGACGGTCTCGACGTTGCGGGCCGCGAGGCTGAGCAGATCGCGTTCGATGGCGATGTGCTCCGCCTGGGTTTCGCCGCCCTGCGTGGCGGGGAGAAGACCGAGGGCGAACACGCAGACCAGTGCCTTCATGGCGGGAGTCCCGGCTGGGCCGGAATCAGGGCCGGGAAAAAACCCGGCTGAGCCGCAGATCGCGCGACGATGCGCCGACCTCGATCTTGAAATCGCCTGGTTCGGCGACCCAGGCATGGTGCTCGACCGACCAGAACTGAAACGCCCGGGCGGCAAGCTTCAGCTCCACCCGCCGGGTTTCGCCCGGTTGCAGGAAGACCTTTGCGAATCCCTTCAGCTCGCGCACGGGGCGCTCCACACTGCACGCGAGATCGCCCACATACACCTGCGGCACTTCCGCCCCCGCGCGCGCCCCGGTGTTTCTCACGGTGAAGCGGACCCTCGCCCCCGGTCCATCCGGCACGACGCTCAGCTCGGCATAGGCAAACGTCGTGTAGCTCAGCCCGTGGCCGAACGCGAACTGCGGCACCTTGCCGGCGCGGTCAAACATCCGGTAGCCGATCTTGGTCACCGAATCCTCGTAATATTTCTGCACGAGCTCCACCTCCAGCTGATCGGTCGAAACGGGATAGCTGACCGGCAGTTTGCCCGAGGGATTCACCGCGCCCGTCAGCACATCGGCGACACTGTAGCCGCCTTCCTGCCCCTGGCTGGACGCTTCCAGGACGGCGGGCACGTGCCCGAGCCACGCCCGCATGTCCACCCCGCCGGCGGTCGAAAGGACCACGACCGTGTGCGGATTCGCCGCGGCCACGGCCGCGACCAACGCCTGCTGGTCGCCGGGCAATTCATAGACATCACCGTCATTGGCTTCACCCTGCAAATATTCCAGCGGCATGCCGACGGCCACCACGGCGACGTCGTGACTGCGCGCTGCGGCGACCGCCGCGCTGAAATCCGGCCCGGCCGCGGTCGGCTCATAAACCTGGAACGCCACAAACCCGCCGTTGCCGCGTTGGTGGGCATACCAATTGGCGAACTCCACCGTCACCTCACAACTGTGGCCGGCCTCAAGTTCGACCCAGTCCTGCCGTTTTTTCCCTTCGACCCAGGCCTCCTGCCATTGGTCGATGCGTTTTTTGCCATCGAGATGGAAACGCACGCCCCCGTCGGAGTTGATCCGGAAAATATGCCGGCCCGAGCGTCTGGCCGTGAATTTCCCCGTCCAACGTGCGCTCATCGTCTTCACGTCCGTGATGCCGGGATAGGTCTCGGACCCGCCGGCCAGCACGGCCGCATCGTCGCACGAGACATACAGGATCCGGCCCGCCGTGACCGCCTGCTTCGCGCTGAGCTGCCCGAGCTCGGCCTCCGTCAGGGCGCGGTCGTAGAGGGCGAATTCGTCGATGACACAGGTGGCGTTTTTGTCCGTGCCGAGAGTGCCGCCAAAAGCGATGGGCATGGCCAGCAGGGCGCCACCGAAATCGCTTTTTGCCTGCCCCACGCCATTGATCCACACGGCCAGGCTCGGGCCCGTGCGCACCAGCGCCACCTGTGTCCACGCCTGCGCCGGAATGGTGAACGGCAGGGTGAGCATGGCGCGCTCGTTGCGGTTGTAGCGCATCAACACACGCGCGCCGGCCGGTGTGATGTCAAACTCCGCCACGCCGGGGATCGTGCCGGAAAAGACCGGATTCCCCTTCTTGGGAAACTGGTCCGGCAACAGCACCCAGAAAGTCAGGGAGAAGTCCTGCCCCGCCGCGATCTCGGGAAACGTGCCGATCTTCATCGGCGCCTGGCCGGTGAACCCGAAGCCGTTGCCCACCACGGCGGGCACGATCGACGCCGTGCTCCCGGCGGCAAAGGAAAGTTTCTGGATGCTCGTCTCGTCGCGCTCCAGGGCCGGCGCCCCGGACAGATCGAGATTGTTGAAATACTGCGCCCGGCTGGGAAACGCCCGCACCGGCGCGCTGGTGTAGTTCTCCCCCAGGGCACTGCCCCCGGGCACAAAGGTCACGCGCTCCGCCCCGAGTTGCTCCTGCAGGGCCTGCTTGATCGTGATGATCCGCTCGGGCACGACCCCGCTGCTGCCGTTTTCATTGCCCATCAGCAGCGGGCTGTCGGCGAACGGCCCGATCAAGGCCACCGTCTTGTCCTTCGCGAGCGGCAGCACCCCGCCTTGGTTTTTCAGCAGCACGATTCCTTCCGCGCCCGCGCGCCGCGCCAGCGCGCGCTGGGCGGGGACATCCGCGACCGGGAGCGGCTGCGTCGCGGGATTGAACAGCGCCGGGTCCAGCTTCAGTTCCAGCAGTTTGGCCAGCAGCCCGTCCAATCGCGCCCCGCTGATCGAGCCGTCATTCAGCCCGCGTTGAATCGCTCCGTCGGTATACCACTGCCAGCCGGGCAGCTCGACGTGGGTGCCGGCCGCGATGCCGGCGGCGGCGCTCTCGAACTCGGTGCCGTAGTCGGACACCATGTATCCGGCAAAACCCCATTCCTTGCCGGGAATTTCCAGCAAGGTGGCGTTGGCCGGGGGAAAATGGCCGTTGACGCTGTTGTAGGAGCTCATGACCGAGCGCACCCCGCCCTCGCGGATGGCCGCTTCAAAATGCGGCAGATAAATCTCGCGCAACACGCGCTCCGGCACCCGCACGTCGATGCGGAAGCGACCGGTCTCGAAACTGTTCGCGGCATAGTGCTTGGGCGTCGCGATGACATGGCTCGACTCGATGCCCCGCGCAGTCGCGGCGGCCAGGCGGCCCGCGAGATACGGGTCCTCGCTGAGATACTCCGAGTTCCGGCCCGCCTGCGGGTGGCGGATCAGGTTGAGCGCCGGGCCGAAGAGCTGGTTGCCGCCGAGCTCCTTGGTTTGGGCGCCAAAAGTAGCGCCGACTTTTTCCAGCAGGGCGACATCCCACGTCGCCGCCAGGGTCAGGCCGTTGGGAAAGCCAACGGATTTCCGGTTGCCGTTGCGCGGGCCGCGCGGGCCGTCGAGCGAGACGAAACCGGGCAGTTCGAGGCGGGCGTTGTAGGCCTGTTGATAACTCTTGACCGGGCCGCGCGGGCTCGCGTTCAGCTGCTCGATCTTTTCCGCGAATGTCATGTTGGCCAGCAGCCACTCGACTTGCTGCGGGCGCGGCCACGATTTGAAATCGGCCGGCCGCGCCGAGGCGACCGGGGCCGGCGACTCCGCGGCCCACGCGAGAGTGGCCGCCGCCAAGGACACAAGAATAAGAGAGCGAAGCCGGTTCATGGGGAAAAGGGATTGACCGGAAAGTGGTGGCGGGGTGCCCTTACTGCTCGAGTTCCCCGGGTATGATCGGCTCGCCTTCCCAGCGCCAGATGGCGCCGTCGCGCACCAGCGTGCGCTGGGCGCTACCCGGCGCGGGCGCGGCGCTCGTCGCCGGCAGGAACTTGGCCAGACCGGCCTTGGTCGCGGCGTAATGCGGGTCCCCGGCCAGGTTGGTCCACTCGTTCGGATCAGCCGCCATGTCGTAGAGTTCTTCCGAACCCTCGGCGTAGCGGATGTAGCGCCAGCGGGTATCGCGCACCGAATGATTGTCGGCATTGGCGGTGGTGATGGCGGGCCACGCACGCGGCGCATGGACGTCGCGCAATTGCGGAACGAGACTGTGCCCTTCCAAGCCCTCCCGGGCGGGCAGGCCGGCCTCGGCCAGGAGAGTCGGATAGAGATCGAGCAGCTCGGCCGGCTGCGTGCAGACCGCGCCCGCCGTGATCCCTGGTCCGGCAAAGATCAGCGGCACGCGCGTCGAGCGTTCCCAGAGGGAATTCTTCCCCGAGATGAGTTTTTCGCCGATGTGCCAGCCTTGGTCCGACCAGAGCACGATGAGCGTGTTCTCCAATTTGCCGGACGCCGCCAGGCCATCGAGGACGCGTCCGATCTGGCTGTCCATGAAACTGGTCGAGGCCAGGTAGGCGCGCACGAGTGGACGCCATTGTTTGTTCTTCTCCAGCCAGGATAGGCGCGGCTCGGGCAGCTTCCAATGGAGATACCAGGCGAAGTCCGGCACATCCTTGCGGTCGTCGGCGAACACCGGCGGCATTTCCAATTGCTCCGCGGGGTAAAGATCGAACCACTTTTGCGTGGCGAAGCACGGCAGGTGCGGCATGCGGAACCCGGCGGCGATGAAGAACGGCTGGTCCTTGGGGGCCGCCTGGATCTGCGCGAGGGTGTTGTCGGCGGTTTTCCAGTCGGCGAATTGCGAATCGTCGCCCGGCATCGCACCCCAGTCCACGACCGGCATGGGCGATTGAGTCTGGACGAATTTCTTCTTCGGCAGGGGCTCGCCCGGGGCCGGGCCATAGACGGTGAACTCCTTGGGCTGGTCGGCCGGCGGGATCGCCCCGTCGTGCCAGACCTTGCCATTGCAGGCGGTGAAGTAACCGTGCTGCGCAAAATACTGCGGCAACATCACCCAGCCCTTGAGCATGGGCGCCTGGCGCGGGCCGGGCAGCAATCCGTAGATCCCTGTCGTCGACGGACGCAAGCCGCTGAGCACGCTCGTGCGGGAAGGATTGCAGAGCGGGGCCTGCGCATGCGCGTTGGCGAAGAGCGTGCCGCGCGCGGCGAGCCGGTCCAGGTGGGGGGTGAGCGCATGCGGCTGCGGTCCCGGCAGGCACCCCACCCAATCATTGAGATCGTCAATGACGATCATAAGGATGTTGGGCCGGGTTTCGGCCGCCGGCAAGCCGACCGCCGCGAGGAGGACAAAAGCAAGGGAGCACAGTCTTTTCATGGTTCGGGTCACGGCACCGCCGGACTGAGGTGGAAACGATATGTGCCGGCGGCGGCCTCCAATTTGAGGGCTCCGCCCGCGACGGTGACTTTGCCGAGACCGGCGACAGACGCGAGGGGCTGACCGCCCTCGGTGGCGAGGGCGGCGTCGGTCGTGGGCAAATAGATCGTCGCCGTGGTGTTGGCCGGCAGGGTGACGTCGAGCGTGAACGCCCCGCCCTCGCGCTTCCAGGCGCTGGTGATCCGGCCGTTGATCGAATCGTAGCGGGCCGTCACCCAGTGGATCGGCGGTTGGTCGGGATTGCTTTTCTCGCCGGGCGGCCGCGGCTTGATGATCACCCGCCGGTAACCGGGCCCGTCGCTGTCGATGCCCGCGAGGTTCCGGTAGGCCCACTCCATCACCGCGCCGAAGGCGTAGTGGCTGAAACTGTTCATCGCGGAGTTCTGGTCGCCCTTGGCGCCGTTGAAACCGAACTCGGTCGTGTAGCTGTCCCAGCGTTCCCACACCGAGTTGGCGCCGTTGACCACCTCGTAGCCCCAGCTCGGGAACACGCGGTTCTGGAACAGGCGGACGGCCAGATCATGCCGGCCGGCGGCGGTGAGCGCGGGCAACAGCGCGCGGGTGCCGAGGAACCCGGTCGTCATGCGGAATCCGTTTTGCTCGATCTTCTTTGCAAGGGTGGCGGCGGCGTGAGCCGCCTGCTTTTCCGGAATGAGCCCGGCCCACAGCGCGAGCACGTAAGCGGTCTGCGTATCGACCTTCAGCGTGCCGTCGGCCTCCAGATATTGCTTGGCAAAAGCGGCCTGCACGGCCGCGCGGCGGCCGGCGTATTCCCTGGCCTCGACCGGCCGTTTCAACCCGGCGGCCATCTCGGACATGAGCATGCAATCCAGCGCATAATAGCAGGTGTCGATGTATTCGACCGGCGTGGGTTCGTTGACGTTCAGCCAGTCGCCCCACGGATTGCCGATGCTGGAGCCGTAGCCGTCGGCGTGCGTGCTGGCCTGGCGCCAGTCCATGAAGCGCGTCATCGACGCCCAGTTTTTCTCGAGCAGCCGCGTGTCGCCGTAAACCTGCCACACCGTCCACGGACAGATGATGCCGCCATCGGTCCAGCCCGTGCCGAAGGTTTTCCCGGCGCGCGCCCCGTGCGCCATCGGATACGGCGCATAGTCGGGATAGGCACCGTAGTTGCGCTGCGCCTCAACGACATCGTCGAGCCACTTGGTGAAGAACGCAGCCGTGTCGGCGTTGAACGTGGCGGTGCGGATGTAGGCCTGCGCATCGCCCAGCCAGCCGAGGCGTTCATCGCGCTGCGGGCAATCGGTGGGCATCTCGACAAAGTTGGCGCGCTGCGTCCACTGGGCGTTGCGGCCGAACCGCGTCATCACCTCGTCGCTGCACTCGAAGCTGCCGGCGGGTGGCGTGTCGTTGTGCAGCACCAGACCCGTGATCATCCCGGCCGCGGGTTTCTCCGCGAGTCCGGTGACCTCCACATATTGGAAACCATGGTAGGTGAACCTCGGGAACCACACCTCGCCGGCCGGATCGCCGCGCAGCGTGTAGTAATCGGTAGCGCGGGCCATGCGGAGATTTTCCGTCATGAGCCGGCCGTCCTGGTGCAGCATCTCGCCGTAGCGCAGGCGGAGCCTCGTGCCCGCGGCGCCCTTGACCCGGAGCCGCACCACCCCGGCGAAATTCTGCCCGAGATCAAACACATGCACGCCCGGCGCCGGCTCGGTCACGCGTTGCGCGGGCAGTTCCTGCGTCACGCGGATCGGGGGGGCGGCGTAAGCCTGCATCTTTGCGGGCCGCACGAAGCCGAGATTCACCTCGCGGTCGCCCAGCGCGTCGGTGAAGACGGCGCTCACGGCGGGATTGTCCCCCGCGGGGATCGCCGCCGCCCACTCGGCGGCCGCGTAACCGGGCTCGGCCCAGCCGCGCAACTCGGCGCGGGCATCGTAGCTTTCGCCCATGATCAGGTCGGCCTCGCGCGTCGGGCCGGAGTCCGTCACCCGCCACGTGGCGTCGGTGCCGACAACTTCGTGGGAACCGTCGGTGTAATCGATCTCCAGTTGGGCCAGGAAGGCGGGCGTCTTGCCGTAAAAATAGCGGCCGGCGCGATTGGGCCCCTGCTCCACGAACAGACCGAAGGCGACGTAGCCGGAATACCATCCCTCGGCGACAACCGCCCCGAGCGCATTGGCGCCGCCGGGACGAAGCAGTGAGGTCACATCATGCGCGCGATAGTAGGCCCGCTGCCGGTAATCGGAAAAGCCCGGCAGGAAATGCGCGTCGCCGACGCGCTGGCCGTTGCAATACAGTTCATAAAGCCCGAGGGCCGAGGCGTAAACGATGGCGCGGCGCACGGTTTTTGCCGTGGTGAATTCCTTGCGGTAGTTCCGCGCGGGCGGCAGGTAGAGCATCTCACGGCTGGTGTGCAGCGGCGCGGTGTCGCGGTAGGAGATCCACTCGGCCCGCCAATCGTCGGTGCGCAGCAGCCCCATCGTCCAGCGGGCGGGCGGGCTCCACGGGGTCGCTGCGTTTTTCTCGTCCCACGCCCGCACCTGCCAGAAAGCCTCGGCGCGCGACGCCAGCGGCCGGCCGGCATAGGCGACCTGGTTGCTCTCGTTGCCGGCGACCCGGCCGCTGTCCCAAAGGTCGGCCGCGCCGTGCGCCAGTTTTTCCGCGGTCGACGCCACCCGGACCTGCCAGGCGGTCTGCGCGGCGCCGCGCCGGGCGGAGCGCATCTGCCACGAGAGCCGCGGCGCCGGACTCTCGACCGTGAGCGGGCTGGCGAGGTATTCGCACTGGAGGTTATCCAGCGTGACGGCCGCCGGGGTCTCTTGCGCAGGCAGGCGCAAGGATGCGGCGAACAGCAGAGAAAAGCAGACGAGGCGGAGTTTCATGGGATTATATTGGACGAAGTGGGGCGCAAAACCGGTTTGGCATTCCGGGCGAAGGGAAGGATCCACGCGTTTACGGACTAGGCCGGGTTCGATGCCATGGTTTTTGCTGCGCTCAGGATGACAGAGTTGGGTTGTTGAGGAATTCAGAAATCACTTCGCTCACTCCCGCACCACCGTGATGCCGGCGGGCGCGGCAATGGTCGATTGGATCGAGCCGTCGGGCCGGCGTTCGTGCCGGACCTTGATCGGGCCGCGCGGCGTGGGATACGCGCCCTCGGCCCACTTGAGCCGTCCGAGCTGCGGAACGATGCGAACGGTCGTGCAGCCGGGGGCAAGCGGCGTGACGCCCAGCACATGCTGGCTCAGCCACGCGGTCGGACCGCTGGCCCAGCCGTGGCACAGGCTGTGCCGGAAACCGATGTAGCAATACGCACCGTAGCCGCCATGGATGTCTTTTTTGCCGGCCGGCACGGGTTCGTCGATGCGCGCGGCATTGACGGTCCAGTCGAGATCGAAGTCCTCCCAGAAGGTCGTGGCCCCGAAGTCGAGCATGGCGCCCCAATATTGCGAAATGAAATCCAGCGCCGTGTCGGTCTCCCCCGCCTGCGCGAGCGCTTGCAGCACGTAGTAGCCGTAGAAGGTGGAAATGCGCCTCGGCCCGCCGACCGCAAGGATTTCCCGCGCCGCCGTCTTGGCCTCACGCATCCCCGCGAGCACCTGCAGCGCGGCACCGGCCTTCGACGCGTGTGGATCCGGCACGACCACGCGGGCGCGATTGGCGGCCGCGGCGCACCGCGCGGCGGTCGCCGGATCATGGAGCGTCGTCATGAGCCGCGCCCCGGTGTCGAGTGTCATGACGAGCAGTGCCTGCAAGCCCGCGGTCACCCCCTCCGGGTTGGGCGAACTCGGCCAGTCGAGAAAGCGCTGGCCGTCGATGTTCTCGTGGCCGTCGGGACCGACGAGCCCGGCAAGTTTCTGGAGCAGCGGCTGCAGGTAGGCCTTTTGCGAGTCGAGATAGGCCCGGTCGCCATGGTGCAGCCACATCTGCTCCTGGATGAGGATCCACCACATCGAATAGGAGCTGATGCCGTTCATCCACTCGGCCGGCGGCGTGACGTCGCGGGTGAGATCGAGGCTGCGGGTGACGACGTCGTTGAATCCGAAGACCGCGTTGATGGTGGCAACCTCCGGGTGCATGTCGCCGACCCACACGAGCCGGTCGCGCTTCACGCCGTCCCAGAGATACTCCTGCATGCTGAGGTGGACCGTGTAGGCGCCGACCCGCCAGATGCGGTTGAGTCGCTCGTCGTCGCAACGGAATGCGCCGACCTGGGGAATGTCGCGCAGCCGCAGCACCGCGCGGACCTCGCTCAGCTGGACGGTGCGGTCGGGATCGAGGTTGTCGATGCGCACAAACCGGAACCCGCCCGGCCCGACGGTGGTTTTGCCCAGCCACGGCAGCCGCACGGTGAGATCGCGCAGGGCATGATCATTCTGGGCGTTGGTCGCGCCGCCGAGTTCGGCCATGGCCTCGGCGACGGATTCGCCGAAACGGATGCGCACCCGCGGAGGCTCTTTGTCTTTCGGGAGGTGCGGCGTGATGATCTCGATGTCACCCGTCAGTTCCGTGCCGAAATCGAGGAGCAGACCGCCGCCCGGCCCGGTCGCGGTGGCCTGGGCGAGCACGCACGGCGGCGAGGAATTTCTCAGCAACGCCTGGCCCGGCTTGGGTCCGAGCAAATTGGCGGCGTGAATCACCCCGCTCGCGCTCGTCCAGACGATCCGCGTCGGCGCCATATACCATGCGCTCAACGGGCTGGCTTGTGGCATCTCCGCTGATCCGGTGGGGAAAATCGGGGCCGCCGCGACCGTGCCGACAAGGCAGGCCGCACCCACCAATCCCGCGGCGGCAATCAGGGAGGAAAAGCGTTTGGGCATGCGAGGGGGACTCATTGAACGAAATACGCTGGGTGCAGGTTGGTCACCCGCCGGCATGACCCCGCCTCCAAGTGCGAGATCCGCCCATGACCGGGGAAGGGAACAGGGCCACTCCCCTGCCCAGCGACATGCCGAGATCGCGCCTCGTCGGACCAAAGGTCAGGCCGCCGAACCCGTGAAAGACGACGCCCAAGACCGGAATATTCACAGGGCAGGGTTGGGGATTGCCGGATGCTGCCGTCGCGGATGGGAGGATCGCCGAACAAAATAATAGGGGAATAAGCATGGCGGGAAACTCTGCACCCAGCTACTGCCGCAGCCAAGATGCCATGAAAGCCAAAGTTCCCTTCGGATTACAACCCGAAAAAGGAAACGTTTCCTATTTCACGGAGATTCTCCTGCGCTTGTTTGGGCCGGTGGCCCGGAATTCTCATTAGGCCCGGGATAGACGCGCTGCCGGCCGGGGCGAAAAACGGCAGCCGGCTTGGTTTTCGGTCGCCGGCCTGCGCCCAAAGGGACGTCCACTTGTTGCCGAGGCGCCTGGCTGCATATGAAATCGACTTCCCGTCGGCCCGGCATAGTCGGGAGTGACTCCCCTCCTCTCGGTGCCATCGGTCCAGAAAACTCCCCCGCCCCTTCCTGTTGCTCCCCCGGAAAAACCAACCGGTGAAACCGGCCGGTTGCCCCGCCGCATCAAGTTCACCTGGGCACTCGGTTCTCTCGGCGACAATTATGCCGGCAACACCATCAATCAGCTGAAGGACCCGGTATATGTCGTCGCCCTGGGGGTGCCTCCGGAATTGATTGGCTGGGCCCTTTCCCTCCCCAGGCTGGCGGATGCGTTCATTGATCCCGTGGTGGGCCATTGGTCGGATAATTTCCGCGGACGCTGGGGACGTCGCCGGCCGTTTATCTTCATCGGTGCCATCTGCCTTGGGCTGACAATGGCGATGATGTGGCTCCCGCCTGCCGGAGCGGGATGGGGCCCTTTCGCCCTGGCCGGGTATTTTCTGGCAATCTCGCTGCTCTTCTATGCGGCCTACAGTCTCTTTCTGGTGCCGTATCGCGCCCTTGGTCTTGAACTCACGGCCGACTACCATGAGCGCACCCGGGTGCAAGGTTGGGGGATGATGATCGGTTTGATCGGCGGCCTCGGCATTCCGTGGCTCTACAAACTCGCGCTGGTCTTGGGCGGGGGCGGCATCGGCAAGGGCACGTCCCCGGAGACAATCCTCTTGGGAGCGCGCTGGGTGGGCGCGGCCGTGGGCGGACTGATCCTCATCACTTGCGTGATCCCCGCCGTCTTTTGCCGGGAAAGCCTCGCCCCAACACGCGCGGCCGCCATCTCCCTGCGATCCGCGCTGATTGCCACGCTCCGCAATCGGCCCTTCCTGCACATGCTCGGGATGAACCTTTGCGCCACCATCGGCATGTATGCCCCCGTGACCGTCGCCCTGCTGTTGAGCATTTATTTTCTTTTCGGGGGCGATCAACAGGCGGCGGCCACGCTGACCGGATACATGGGCATGGGGCAAATGCTCGGGGCACTGGCCGGAGTCCCGTTCAACACCGCCGTCTCCGTGCGAATCGGCAAGCGCGGGGCGGCGCTCCTCACGATCACGGTCGGGGCGGCCGGGTTCGCTTCGCTGTGGTGGACGCTGCTCCCGACTCATCCATACTGGGCGCTTCTCTCCCATTTCTTCATCGGCTGGGGCATGCAGGGAGTCTGGCTGATGTCGGCGACGATGAATGCCGACGTGTGCGACAGCGACGAGCTCGCGACGGGGCATCGTCGGGAGGGACTCTACGGCGCCGTGTTTGCCCTGGAGCAGAAAGTGGCCTTTGCGCTGGCCGCGCTCATCGGCGGCTATCTGGTCAGCCACTGCGGCTACATCGCCATGGCAAGCCCGACCCTCCCGACATTGCTGCGACTGCGGACAACCCTCATCGCCACTCCCCTGGCCGGTCTTGGCCTCGCGGCTGTCGCCATCGGGTATTATCCGCTCTCCCGGGCCCGTCTGGCTGAAATCCAGTCGGCGCTGGCGGCACGCAGGCTTGCTCCGGAGAACCGGCCGTAGATACTTTGTCCACATTGTCCCCTCGCATCCCCTAACCGCAAATCATCATCCGCATGAGACCCCGCCTGATCGATGTCGCCGCCCGCGCCGGGGTCGCCCCTAGCACTGCATCGACGATCCTCAATAATCGGCCCGACTCCTGGGCCTCGAAAGAAACCCGTGAACGCGTGTTGCTCGCCGCCAAGGAACTCGATTACCGGCCGAGCAAGGCGGCCCTCGGGGTGCGACTGGGACGTCACAACACGATCGGGCTCGTGGTGCCCGATCTGCACAACCCCTTTTATCCGGTCCTGGCCGATTACTTGGACCAGGCGGTCAAAACCCATGGCTATGACCTCATCCTGGAACATGGGCGCAATGACCTGGCGGCGGAGCAACACAGCTTCCAGTCGATCCTGGACCGGCAGGTCGACGGGGTTGTTCTCATTGTCAGTGACACCGAGCTGCACCGGCCGTTTCTCGCAAAGCTCGCCGCCAACGGCCCGCCCGCCGTCGCGCTGGCGGCAAAACCGGACAAATCGCTCCCGGTGGACTCGGTGGTCAGCGATTTCTCGCCGGGGTTCGCCGAGGCCATTGAGCATCTGATCGGGCTTGGCCACCAGCGGTTCGCCTTCCTGTGCGCCCTTGCCCAAGGGCAGGACGACGGCCGAAGGCCGGAGCTTTATCGCAGTCTCCTCGGAGCCAAGGGCGTCGCCCCGGAGAATATTTTCTTCGTCCGGTGCACTCACCACATCGGCAGTGCGCGCGACACCTTCCGCGACCTGCTTCGCCAAACGAAACCGAAGCGGCCGACCGCGCTGATTGCGATGAACGATCTTTCCGCCATCGGTGCCATGCGCGCGGCCGCCGAAGAGCGGTTAAGCGTGCCGCGCGATCTCTCCATCGTCGGCGTTGATAACATCCCCTTGGGCCAATACCTCCCGGTTGCGCTCACAACCATTTCGCAGCCCATCCGGGAGATGGTCGCCCGCACCGTCCAACTGCTTTTTCAACGCATTCTCGGCAAGGCCCCGGCGCGACATTCCCAAACGGTTTTCGCGACGAAGCTGCTGCTTCGCGAAAGCACCGCCCGGGCGCCCGGGCGGACAAGATAGTTTCCCCTCCGGCTGCTTTCCCCTCCGGCCGCTTCATGCGATCAACCGGCGCTTGGTGCCGTCCCCCGGTTCATCGGAGGGGATGCACTTTGGACTATGCCGCGTTGGCCGGCCCCGGAGCAAAGTTCTGCCGCTTGTCCCGCCCGGCCGGGGGCTTGCCATGCCATAATACCGGCCTAGAGTCGTTGGTCGGGAATGGATGTCAGCTAGGGTGAGGCAGCCTCCGGGCAAGCGGATCGTCCAGGTGGAGGGCAAGTGGACGCATCCTCCCCTGCTAAAACCCGCGCCGGGCGGGCCGCACAACTTCATGAAAACCAAGTGAGGGCAATCCCGACGACTCACCGCGCTGGACCGGTGTTCGTGCAAAACGCAATATTGCCTTGAAATTACCCCAAAATAGGAATCGTTTCCTTAATGTGGTCTTTTTCCCACCCCGCGGCATCCCTCCCCACCCCACTCGTTATTCCGCGAGTCATGTTGTGAATCCAATCCCGCCCCTTCCTCCCGCCCGCCCGCCGGTGATTCTGGGCGGCTGCTTGACGCTCACGCGCAGAGGCAAGGCATCGTCAGTGGAACCTTGGCGGACCATCCCTGATCGCCAGACCCGGCGATTCTTGCGCTGCGCACACCCAGCCCCTCGCGCCATCCCCGCGCCTTGACCAATTCCCTCCCGCTTCTCGACTGCGCGAAATACCCTTCCCGTCCAGCGCCCATGTTCCCGTTTTTGGCCGTTCCATCCCTCGCCGCCGCCCCATCCCGTGCTTTGCCCCACGGCTTCATGTGGCTTTGCCTCATGGCGACCGGTTTCTCCGTCATGCACGCCGCCCCGACCGGCGGTGGCAAACTACCTTCCACGCGTCCAAACATTCTCCTCATCCTCACGGAGGACCAGGGGGCGCATCTCGGTTATGTCGGCACTGCGGGGATCCAAACCCCGCACATGGACGCACTCGCGGCGAGCGGCACCTATTTCAACAACGCCTTCGTCGTGTATCCCGTGTGCTCGGCCTCGAAAGCGGCCCTCTACACCGGCCTGCACAGCCACACCAACGGCCTGCTCAACAACACCCTCAACTATCACAAGCCGGCCAGTGCGGTCACCGCCGCCGAACGCGCCGCGCCGATGGGGCAACGCAACCGCATCAACGCCGCCTGCCCCACCCTCGTGGAAATTCTGGCCGCGGCCGGATACTACCAAGGCGTCACCCACAAGCTCCATGTGCTGCCCAACGAAAAATTCCCTTACGACGAATTCATCGAGCACACCAATGGCGCCACCTTCACGGAATTCCTGGGCCGCGCCAAGGCCGCCGCCAAACCCTGGTTCTACCTCTATGATATAAGCGAGAGCCACCGGCCTTTCCCCGACAGCGACCAGCACCCGATCCGCGTCTCGACCGCCGCCGTGAAACTACCGGGCTTCCTGCCCGACACGCCCACCGTGCGCCAGGACTGGGCCGAGTATCTCGCCGCGATCGAGATCGCCGACATGCGGACCGGCGAGGCGCTCGCCGCCCTGCGCGTCTCCGACCAGGAGGGAAACACCCTTGTCATCTTCATGGGCGACCACGGCCCTTGCTTCCAGCATGGCAAGATGACTCTGCACGATCTCGGCCTGCGCGTGCCGTTGATCATCCGCCTGCCCGGCCAGACCACCGGCCGGCGGCTGGATGCACTCGTCAGTGAGATCGATCTGCTCCCCACGCTTCTGGATTATCTCAACCTGCCGGCCCCGGTGCTGCAACACGGCGCATCGCTGCGTCCGTTGCTCGACACCCCCGGGACCGCCAAGGTCCACGACCGGGTCTTTGCGGAAATTTCCGATCTCGGCCCGCTGCCCAATCCCGGCATGCAGGAACGCAGCGTGTTCGACGGCCGGTGGAAACTGATCTATCGCGAAAACACCGCGGGCAACTGGCGGCAGGTGCAGGCCGACGCCAAGGAATTCAAGCCCTGGGGCAACCGCACCTACGCCGAGACCGTGCGGGTGAAGGCCGAGTGGCCCGAAGCCTACCGCATCCTCACCGAGATGGATCCGCAAAGTCTCGGCGGCACCACGCCGGCCCTCGAGCTCTACGATCTCAGCACCGATCCCGACGAGATGCACAATCTCGCCGGCCAGCCCGGATCCGCGGCCGAACAAGGCCGCCTCCTCGCCACCCTCGCCACCTGGGCCCGCGAGACCGGCGACCCCGCCGTGCCGGCCCTGACCGCCCATGTCCCCTGAGCGCCGTTCCCCGCCTTTCGCTTTTCCACCCCCACCATGAACACCGCCAAACCCTACCTCCGCGCGCGCCGGCTCCCCACCGCCCTACTCGCGTTTGTCAGCCTCGCTGGTTCCGTTCTCCTCGCCCAGACGGCCCCGGCCACCCCACCAGCCCCCGCCCCCACCACTCCGTCATCTCCCGCCTCCCTCGCCGCCGGCGATGAGATCATCGAGCTTTCCCCCTTCGTGGTCCGGGAAGGCTCCGAGCGCGGCTACATTGCCACCGAGACGCTCAACGGCACCCGCATCAACAGTTCGATGAAAGACATCGGCGCACCGATGACGATCTTCACCGAGGAGTTGATGAACGATCTCGGCGCCACCTCCATCAACGATCTCATCCGCTTTGCCCCGAACACGGACATCTACGTCGGCACCCTCAGCGACACGGTCGGCAACGGCAACGATTTCCTGAACAACAATGTGCAGTATGTCACTCGCGGCGGCACCACCAACGTCGTCGGCCAGAACTTCTTCGGCACGGTGATTCCTCCGGACCGCTACAATGCGGAAAACCTGACCTTCACCCGCGGCCCCAACGCCATCCTTTTCGGTTTGGGCAACCCGGCCGGAGCGTTCACCTCTTCCACCAAGCGTGCGCAATTCCGCGACCGCTACTCCCTCGAATACCGCACCGACAGCTATGGCAGCGTGCGCGGCACGGTCGACATCAACAAGGTCATCCTCCCCAAGAAACTCGCCCTCCGTTACGTCGGCCTCTACGAGGAAAGCGAGAACTTCCGCAAGCCCAGCAACGGCTGGCAGCACCGCCAGTTCGTCACGGTGAGCTACCGGCCGTTCAAGGAAACAACCCTCCGCTTCGAGTTTGAGGACGGCGAGCACTACCGCCTGGCGATCCGTCCCTGGCCCGTGTATGACGGGATCACCCCGTGGCTGATCGCCGGCTCACCTTTGCTGAGCACCGCGGGCGTCGGCGCCACCACCACCGCCGGCATCCAGAATGTCGGGGCCAACCCCACCCTGGTCCTGACGGATTTCAGTCCCGCCGGAACCAAAGTCGGTCCCATGAGCTGGCGCAACATGGGCCGCGCGGCGAATCCCTCTTTCCCCACCGTGCCCAACGTCACCGGCCTGAAGTCGATCACCGACAGCCGTCTCTTCCCCTTCGAGGCCAACGTCGATGGGGCCGGTTCCAGCCGCAAGGTGAACTTCAAGGTCTGGACCGCCTACCTGGAACAGGAGCTCCTGCCCAATTTCTTCTTCGAGGGCGCCGTGCACCGCGCCCAGGACCGCTCGATGTCCAACAATTCCTTCGTCGGCAATTTCGACCGCCTCTACATCGACGTGAACCAGCAGCTGCCCAATGGCCAGCCCAACCCCAACGTCAGCCGACCCTACGTCGAATCCTTCGGCACCATCCTGCCCTCGAAAAGCAACAGCCTGACGGAGCGCGCCACCTTTTCCTATGAGCTGGATCTCACCAAGCGCCCCGGCCTCTGGGGCAAGCTGCTGGGCGACCACCGCGCGCTCGGCTTCTACGAGACCGGCGAAAGCAAAGACTGGGATCTCGGCAACCTGCGCACGCAGAACACCAGTCCGCTGACCCTCAATACCCTGCTCGGCCTGACCGGCACCGCCGCCTTCCCGGCCTCGATCGTCAACAACAACAACCGGGTCTGGAACCGCTATTACCTCGACCCGGCGACCGGTGCCATCAGTGCCGGCCGCGACCTGACCGAAGCCTACCCGATCCTTTATTCCGGCGACCCGCTGCCGGTCGCCAACGCCAACGGCGTCACCCCCGTCTTCGCCCACATCGGCAACGGCGGCACGATGACCAACACCCGGCTCATCACCCGCGCCCTCGCCACCCAGAGCTTCTTCTGGGATCGCAAGATCGTGGCCACCCTCGGCTGGCGCTCCGACCAGCAGACGGTCTACCGGGTGGGGCCCGGCACGGCCGACGCTCTGGGCCTGTTCCTGAACCCCGCCAACTTTGACGCGAAGCGCGATAACCCCGCCTCCCTCCGCTATCGCTCCGGCAACACCTTCACGCGTGGCCTCACCTTCCACGGCACGCCGTGGTTGAGCGTGTTCTACAACCGCTCAAACAATTTCCAGCCGAACGACACCGCCCGCAACATCTATGGGGAGCTGCTCGCCAACCCGCGGGGCGAGGGCAAGGACTACGGCATCCGGCTTGATCTCTGGCACAGCAGGCTCCAGGCCACGGTCTCCTACTATAAAAACTACAGCAACGGCCGCGCCGACAATACCGTCCGCACCGGCATCCACGGCAACTTCCAGGGCGACATCAACAACGTCTGGGCCACCGTCTTCGGCGTCACGGGCAATCCCATCTACAATGCCCCGCCCTACGGCACCGGCCTCTTCCAGTGGGCCGATATCAACACCGGCTACTCGGACGGCTATGAGTTCTCCCTCGTCGCCATGCCGACCGAGAACTGGCTCGTTTCCCTCAACGGCAGCAAGCGCGGTGACGGCGAGACGCTGGAGCGCGGCACCAATATCCGCCGGTATCTGGCCGAGTTTGTCCCCATCTGGCGCTCCCACCCGGAGTGGATGAACGTGATTTCCGCCAACGACTCCTCCAGGACCGCCGGCCAGGTCGTGGACCAGATCGAAAACTCCCTGGCCAACTTCAACGCGCTGGCGGTGCTCCCGGCCGACAGCCTGCTGACGGCCAAATGGAGCCTCAATCTCGTGACCAAGTATGAATTCCGCAACAGCAACCGGCTGAAGGGCTGGGCGGTCGGCGGCAACATGAGCCTGCGTGGCCGGGCTGTGGTCGGTTTCGCCGAAAACGCCACGATCTTTGACCCCACCCGCCCCTACTACACCGATGACGTCAAGGACCTCGGCTTCATGATTTCCTACAAACGGAAGATCTTCAAAGGCATCAGCTGGCGCGTGCAGCTGAACATCAACAATGCCCTCGAGGAAGGCGGTCTCAAAGCCCAGCGCATCGTCGATCCGCGCGATGGCACCGGCACCCCCACCGGCGCCATCTACCGCGTGCTCGAACCCCGCAGCTACGTGCTGACCACATCCTTCAGCTTCTAGCCCGCCCCTTCGCTTCCCGCTCCTGTTTCGAGAGGCGAGGGCCGTGGCCTTCGCCTCTTTTCTTTTCAACGATAAGCCGCCTCATTATCGGTCTGAATCTGACCCAGCCCCCTGACCGCACGACAAGCATGCGGCCCAGCCCTTGGGTCCGCGGTTTCCCTTGGTTCCCGCGTGCAATAGATCCAAGATGCCCGTTCTTCCCCTGAGAATCCCCGCAGCAATTTGGTTTTCGTCCGCAAGCTTCCTGGCGCTGGCCGCGGCGGCCGAGCCCCCGGCGTTCACCACGCCCGTGCTCGCCCCCGCCAATGGCGCCGATACCTGGACCGCCACCGATGCGCTCGGTCGCCGCGTCACCGATCATGCCCCCGCCCCGCGCCCCGACCGCTACGTCGGCATGTTTTATTTCATCTGGCTCGGTGCCCACGGCTACGATCGCGCCAGCGGCTCGACCGACCAAAGCGTCCAGCCTCCCCAGGCCACCGACATTACCAGCCCCTACGACCTCAGCAGGATCCTCGCCGCCAATCCGGCCGAACCCGCCTACGGTCCCGTCCGCGCCTTTCACCACTGGGGCGAGCCCTACCTCGGCTATTATGTCTCCAACGACGAGTGGGTCATCCGCAAGCACGCCCAGCTTCTCGCCGACGCCGGCGTCGACGTGATCTTTTTCGACGTCACCAACTCCCGGCTCTACCTGCCCACTGTGCTCAAGGTCGCCGAGGTGTTCGCCGCCCTCCGCGCCGAGGGCCGCAGCACCCCGGCCCTCTCGTTTCTCCTGCACAAGGGCATCCCGAAGGTCGCCACGCAGCTCCACGAGGAATTCTTCCTGAAGAACATCCACCGTGACCTGTGGTTTGTCTGGAAAGGCAAGCCGCTCATCCTCGCCAATCCCGCCGAGCTTACCCCGGAACAGCGGGAGTTTTTTTCCGTGCGCGAATCCTGGGCGTGGACCACCGGCAAGCAGGGCGCATGGTTTGGCGACGGTCGCGACAAATGGCCGTGGATCGACCACCACCCGCAGACCCCCGGCTGGCACGAATCTCCCGCCCAGCCGGAAGAACTGCCGGTCGCCGTCGCGCAACACCCGGTCAACAACATCGGCCGCAGTTTTCATGACCGCCAGCAACCGCCGCCCGGCCAGGAGCAATCCGGCCTCGGCCTGCATTTCGCCGAGCAATGGGAACGCGCCCTCGCCGTCGATCCCGAGCTGGTCTTCGTCACCGGCTGGAACGAATGGGTCGCCATGCGCCTCACCGACGGCCGCGCCCAGTTCATGACCGGGCGTCCCGTCGCCCAGGGCGAGACCTTTTTCGTCGACACCTACAGCCCCGAGTTCAGCCGCGACATCGAGCCCGTGCGCGGCGGCTTCACCGACAACTATTATTACCAACTCGTCTCGTATATCCGCCGCTTCAAGGGCGCGCGTGCCGCGCCCCGTGACTCCTCCCCGGCGGCAATCACCATCGACGGAAACTTCGCCGACTGGGATGGCGTCACCGCCACCTACCATGACGACGTCGACGACATCACCCCGCGCGACCATTACGGCTGGGGGCGGATCGGCCGCTACGAGAACCATTCCGGCCGCCACGATCTCGTGCGCGCCCAGGTCGCCGCCGATGCCGCGCACGTGTATTTCCGGCTGGAGACCCGCGCGCCGCTCGGCTCCGCCACCCTGCCCTCCGGCTTGTGCCTTTGGCTCCGCACGGTCGCGGGCAATTTCGTTATCAACGGTTCCGCCACCGGCGACTGGCACCCGGTCGCCGCTGATTTGGTCGCCTTGCACGGCAACGGCGTGGAGCTCAGCGTGCCGCGTGCCGCACTGGGGCTGGCCACCACGCCCTTGACCCTCGAATTCAAGTGGACCGATAATTGCGCTTATGGCGCCGATCCGCTGCACGCCTACGACCAGGGCGACGCCGCGCCGGACGGCCGCTTCTTCTACCGCTATACGTTTCAGCCATGATCCGCGGGGCTGCTAGCCCCGCCCTCCCCCCTCAACCTCGTCCGTTCACTCCCCTTATGCGCCTGTTCCCCCTCGCCCTCAGCTCGCTCGCCGCCCTGGCTGTCACCGCCAGCGCCGCCCCCACAAAACCAAACATCGTCGTCATCTTTGCCGACGATCTCGGCTACGCCGACCTCAGCGTCCAAGGCAGCCCCGACATCGCCACGCCGCACATCGACACCATCGCCGCGCACGGCATCCGGTTCACCGCCGGCTATGTCAGCGCCCCGCAATGCAGCCCCTCACGCGTCGGCCTGCTCACGGGGCAATACCAGCAGCGCTTCGGCCACGAGACCAACCTCACGATGAACGCCGCGCTTGATCACGGGGCGCGCCTCATCCCCGAGCACCTCAAGCCCGCGGGCTATGCCACCGCGATGTTCGGCAAGTGGCACCTGGGCGAGACCAAGCCCTCCCACCAGCCCGCACTCCACGGGTTCGACACCGTCTATGATTTCACGGCCTTCGCCGCCGCCGATGCCGCCGGCACCCTGACCCTCGCCGGTGAAAAAGTATCCGGCGCCCGCTACCGCAACCTCAGTTTCTGCGAGCATGCCGCCGCCTACATCGCGCAAAAACACGACCAGCCTTTCTTCCTCTACCTCGCGCCCATGACGCCGCACGTGCCGCAGGTTTACGCGCCGAAATACGACGCCGTTTACGCCGCCGCGCAGGGCAATGAGAAACGCCGCCGCTGCATCGCGATGATGGCCGAACTCGACGACGGCGTCGGCCTGGTGCTTGACGCGCTCCGCGCCGCCCACCTCGAGGAAAACACCCTGGTGTTCTTTATCAGCGACAACGGCGGCATCGAGCCGCAGAACGCCTCGTTGAACACGCCGCTGCGCGGTAAAAAGGGCGACACTTACGACGGCGGCATCCGCACCCCGTTTCTCGCCCAATGGCCGGGCACGCTTCCCGCCGGGAAAATCTACCCCCAACCCGTCAGCTCCCTCGACGTGCTGCCTACCGCCCTCGCCGTGGCGCAGGCCCAGCCGCTCGCCGGGGTCACGCCGGATGGCGTGAACCTCATGCCCTACCTCACCGGCAAAAATCCCGCCGCCCCGCACGCCCAGCTCTTCTGGCGCTGGACCTTCAAAGGCGTGCCCAAGCGCGCCGTCCGTGCCGGCGACTGGAAATGGGTGCACGTCGGCAATGCGCCGGCCGAACTCTACCGCATCCAGCCCGATCTGAGCGAATCGGCCAATCTCGCCGCCAGCGAATCCGCGAAAGCCGCGGAACTCGCCGCCGCCTACGAGGCGTGGGCCGCGCCGTTTCCGCCCATTGCCCCGGAGGACAATACCGGCGGCGCCGGCAAGACCGACTAGAATCCCCTTCTTTGATGGAAGCGGGGTGCCCTCACCCCGCTCCGTATCAACACAAAAAAACGCGCGGTGATGGCACCCCGCCACCCTATCTCCCTCCCATGCTGCTTCCCCGTCTCCTTCTCGCGCCGGTGTTGCTGGCGAGTGCCGCCGTCGCCGCCGATCGCGCCGCCGATCCCCGGCCCAACATCATCGTCATTCTTGCCGACGATCTCGGCTGGGGCGACCTCGGCTGCTACGGGCAGGCCTTCACCCGCACGCCCAACCTCGACCGTATGGCGGCGGAAGGGATGCGCTTCACGCAATTCTACGCCGGCTCCGCCATTTGCGGTCCCTCCCGCTGCGTCCTGATGACCGGCCTCCACACCGGCCACGCGCGCATCCGAGGCAATCAGCATTCGAACCTCCTCCCCGAGGATGAGACCGTCGCGAAACTCCTCCGCCGTGCGGGCTACGCCACCGGCTTGATCGGCAAATGGGGCCTCGGCGAAAACTCCTCCCTTACGGGACTCCCCAGTCGTCAGGGATTTGACTATTTCTTCGGCTATCGGACGCACCAGGAAGCGCACAACCACTTTCCGCCCTATCTCTGGCGCAACGACGAGCGCGTGCCCCTGCCCAACCCCGTCGATCCAGCCCATCAGGGCTACACCGACCATCCCGTCGTTTTCGCCGAAGACCGCTTTCTCGACGAAGCTCTCCGCTTCCTCGACGACCACCGGGCGCAGCCGTTCTTCCTGTATTTCGCCTCCGCCCTGCCTCACGCGAACAACGAGCGCTTCTGGGCCACGGGCGACGGCATGGAGGTCCCCGACTACGGCGCCTACGCCACCCAGCCGTGGCCCGACCCCAACAAGGGCCTTGCCGCCATGATCACGCGGCTTGATCGCGATGTCGGCCGCCTGCTCGCCCATCTCCGTGAACTCGGCCTCGCCGACAACACGCTCGTCCTCTTTGCCTCGGACAACGGCCCGCACCATGAAGGCGGCCAGGACATGGCGATTCTCGATTCCAACGGCCGCTGGCGCGGCATCAAACGCGACCTCACCGAAGGCGGCTTGCGCGTCCCGGGGATCGCTTGGTGGCCGGGCCAGATCGCCCCAGGCCAAGTGTCGGATCAGGTTGGCGGTTTTCAGGATCTGCTCCCGACCGCGGCGGAACTGGCCCGGGTCAAACCGATCGCCCCCACTGACGGCCTCAGCCTCGTCCCCGCGCTCCGGGGCCAGGCGCAAGCGCCGCGACCCGTGATGTATTGGGAAATCACCATCTGGGGCTCCAACCAGGCCGTGCTCCTCGACGGCCGCTGGAAGGCCATTCGCATGAGTTTTCGCCATGCTCCCCTCGTCCTCTATGACCTGGCGAACGACCCCGACGAAACCGTCGACATGGCCGCGCAGCATCCCGATCTCATTGCCCGCGCCGAGACCGCAATGAAGGCCGAACATGTGGATGCAGCGGATGCGCCGCTCGTCGATGCGGGCCCGAAGCCGCCGGCCGACCCGACCAAGCGCCCGCCGTGGAATTAACCGTTGTCGCCCCCTTCTTTCCTTTCCATTTTTCCAAGTGGTTCCCTTCGCAACCCGGCTCGCGGAATGCATTACGTCATACTTGGCCGGAGTTGTGGCCTCCCCGGCTGTCGCCTCAGGCTTCCGGACAGAGGTAGGCCGCCGACCTCAGCCACGCCTGGGCCTCCCCGACTGCCTCGACCCGCAGTGATGCTCCATCACCGGGGGCAACTTCGGCTCATATCCCCATGCACCCCAGCCTTCCCCTCCCGCCCGCCATCCGGAGCCGCCTTTGCGGCCTCGCTTTGCTGACCCTGTTTGCCCCTGGCATCAGCCGGGCGCAACTGCCCGCCGAGCGCCCCGGGCAGAAACCCTTCCCGGAGGATGCCCGGATTTTCATCTCGCCCGAGGGACCGAACCAACCGATGGGCCAAGGTCGTGGGATTTTCCCCGGCCGGGTCGTGTGGACACAGGATTTCGCGGCCACCAAATGGGACGGGCTCACCGGCAAATGGTGGGAAGCGGCCAACATCGACCAGGCGGTGGCCGAACGGATGCTCTCCGACACACTGCGCTCCCTGACCGGCGCCCGCACCGATGGGGAAGCCTGGGACGAGTTGTTCCGCCACTACAACCAAACCCATGGACGGGGTGACCGCGGCTACCGGGCCGGCGAAACCATCACGCTGAAGGTCAACATGAATCCCGATGAGAAACCCGGGGAGTGGACCAACGCCGGATTTCCGAGCCCGCACATGGCCTATGCCCTGATGAAACAACTCGTCGGGCAGGCCGGCATCCCCGGCCACTGCATTGTCATCACGGATCCCTCGCGGCCGATCAAGGACATGCTCCTGTCCAAAATCCGCGCCGACACTCGTCCCGATTATCAACAAATCGTCGTCGCCGACCGCGAGGGCACCACGGCGCCGCGCATCCTGGCCGAGCCCGACCTGACCGTGCCGGTGCACTTCGACCTCCCCCACGCCGATGGCACGATCGAAAAAGCGGCTCTCTACCTGCCCAGGGTCTACACGCAGGCTGATTACCTGATCGACTACTGCGTCGTGCGCCCGCACCGCGTGTTCGGCCTCACCCTGTCGTTCAAAAACCACTTCGGGGCGGTCTACAACGCGCAAAGAAAAATCTTCACCCCCGACATCCTCCACTGTTTCGCCATCTGGGATTACCCCACGCCCTACACGCACGGCCACTACAACGGCCTCGTGCCGCTGCTGGGCCACAAGGATGTCGGCGGCAAGACCGTGCTCTATTTCGCCGAGGGCCTCTACACCTCACCCAATCAGGGCACCGGCACCTCCGTGGTGCGCTGGAAGACGCTGGGCAACCGCTGGTTTTCCAGCGTGCTTGCCTCGCAGGATCCGGTCGCCCTCGACTCCGTCGCCCTCGACCTGATCACCTCGGAGCCGAATCTCACCACGCAGCCCAACGGCAAGCCCAATCCGAGTTTCAACGGCAACATCGACGGCTACCTGCACGAGGCCGCCCTCGCGGATCATCCGCCCTCCGGGGCGGTTTATGATCCGGAAGCCGACGGCACCCCCCTGGCCAGCCTCGGCGTCCATGAGCATTGGAACAACCCGCAGGACAAGAAATATTCCCGCAACCTTGGCAAGGGCTCGGGCATTGAGCTCGTCCGGGTGGGGCCGGCTGAACCGACCCGGTGATTTCCGGCATGAACCTACCATCCGAGCCCCGCGGACGTATTCCCCTTTCCCGCCGCCTCGCCATCCTCACCACGCTCCTCGCCGGCGGCGCGATCTGTTCCGCCGCGACTTGGTCCGCCACCGAACTCAGCGACGGCTGGCGCTTGAAATCGCTCCCGCCCGGCGGCGAAGTGCCTGCCGCCGTCCTGGCCGCGGCGGCTACCCGCGAGGGCGCGGACTGGCTCCCCATCGCCCGGATGCCGCGCATGGTGCACGACGTGCTGCTGGATCACCACCGCATCGAGGCTCCCTGGCTGCCAGGAAAAACCGAGGCCTGCCAGTGGGTCGCCGAACGCGACTGGGTCTACCGCACCCGCTTCACGGTCGCCGATCCGGCGGCCGTCACATGGCTGCGGTTCGACGGCCTCGACACCATCGTCGCCATCTGGCTCAACGGACAAAAGGTCGCGGAAACGCAAAACATGTTCGTGTCGCACCGGATTCCCGTGACCGGCCATTTGCAGAAGGAGAACACCCTTGTCCTGCATTTCCGCTCCGTGCTGGCCCCGGTGGACGGCAAGCCCACGCCGCTGCTGAAATATCAGGGCCGGCTGGTGCGGCGCTCGGAACAGAACTACATCAATTACCTCGGGCCCGATCCTTTCTTTTCCCGCGTCGGCGTGTTTGATCGCATCACCCTTGAGTCGACCGGAGGCACCGAGATCACGGAAGCCCTCGTCGTCGCCTCGCTGGATGAGAGCCTGCGCCAGGGCACCGTCACGGTGGACGCCAGCGGCGTTCAATCCGCGGGCCCTGCCCGGATCAGCGTCCGTCTCATCGATCCGGCCGGCCAGGTGGTCGGCACGCAATCCGCCCCGGCCGGGGCGGGCCCCGCCGGTCAGTTCACGGCCAGACTCTCCCTGGCGGTCGACGGACCCCGCTTGTGGTGGCCGCGTGGTTATGGCGAGCAGCCGCTCTATACGGTCGAGGTCGGCCTGGCGGTCGACGGGCGCGAGCATCAGTTGGTGCGCAAAAGAGTCGGCTTCCGCCGCATCACGATGTCGTCGCCGCTGCTCTTTGCCGTGAACAACGTTCCCGTCCGTCTCTGGGGCGGCTGCTGGGTGACACCCGACAGCCACACTGCGGCCTGGGATGCCGCCCGCGCTGGACGCCTCTTCTCCCTCGCTGAAAACGCCCATTTCAACGCCTTCCGCGTCTGGGGCGTCGTCGAGCCGCCGCGCGAGGAGTTCTACGAGCTGGCCGACGCCCGCGGTTTTCTCCTGTGGCAGGACTTCCCTTCGCTGCCTCTCGGCCCCGATCCCGCGAGCCGCGCCCAGAGCTGCGCGGACGCCGAGTTCATCGTGAAACGCCTGCGGCACCACCCGTCCGTCCTCTCCTGGTGCGGCGGCAATGAAAACGCCCTGTGGCATCACGAGGAATTCAACAACAAGCTCGAGGATCGCGGCCCTTGGCCCGGCTTGGCCACGGCCGAGGCCGTCGGCGAGATTTGTCACCGTCTCGATCCCGGCCGCTATTACCAACCCACCACGCCCTACGGCGGCCGCGACCCCAACGATCCGCAACATGGCAACACGCACGGCTATACCAACCTTTGGTATGTGCCCGGTTACGACTACCTCAATTTTGCCAGCGAGGATACGCGTATTGCCGCGCCTGTGTATCCGACGGTGAAGCGCATGATGCACCCCGAGGACATCTGGCCGGCCGGTTACACCAATCTCTTTACCCCCGGCACGGTGTATCCTTATCCCCGGAACTGGCTCCGCTACACCACCGCCACGAGTTGGAGGAAAACCGGGCCGGTTGAGCAATACTACGATGCCCCCGATGCCGCTTCGCTCGTCCACCGCCTAGGCATGGCGGAGTCTCAATATTACATTGAGACCGTCGAACGCCAGCGCCGCGGCCGCGCCGCCGATGATCCGACCGACCGCCGCCGCTGCGGCGGCTACCTGGTCTGGAAATTCAACGACTCCTGGCCGCAGATCTACAGCGGCAAGGTCGATTATTTCCTCGAACCCTACCACGCCTACTACGGCCTGCGCCGCGCCTATGCACCCGTGCTGCTCTCCTTCGAAGTCGGCACCTACATCTGGCTCTGGGCCGTCAACGACACGCCCGCCCCCGTGAGCGGGGAAATCAACATCGAACTCTTCCACCTCGACCAAAACCGTGTCCGCAAAACCATCACCCGCCCGGTGACCCTGGCTCCCGGCCGCTCCCAAGTTGTCGTGCGGCTCGACGAAGCCGGCATCGGCACCTTCCGCCGCGAGCACGTGTTGTCCGCCACCCTCACCGCCGGCGACGGCCGCGAACTTGCCCGCACCACCGCGCTCGCCGACATCGAGCGGAACGTGCTGTTTCCCGCCGCCACCCTGCAGGTGCGGACGCGCGCGGACAGCGCCCTTGAAATCACCACCGATCGGTTCGCCCGCGCCGTGGAACTCGCCGGCGACGCCGGGGGCGACGAATTCGGCTGGTTTTTCGACGACAACTATTTTGATCTCATGCCCGGCCAGACCAAGGTCGTGCGGATCCTGGGCGACCATCGCGCCGGCAGAATCACGGCCCGTCCCTGGTATTCACCCCACGCCACCGCCGTCGACTGGCGCGGACCTTGATGCTTGACGGTATGCCCCCGATGCCACTGACAGACAGCGGGCCACAGGACGGTCATACACGGGAACTCTTCCTCTTTGTTCACGGTCACTGCAAACTGTGGGACATTTCCGTCTCCAGCTGAACTGATACCCCTAAGTCACCTCCTATGAAACCGTCCTTTGCGTTATTGTTTCTTGCGGCTTCGGCCTGGGCTATTGCCGCCAACTCTCCTGTCCCCATGCAATCCTTCGGCAAACTACCTGACGGCCGTGAAACCCGGCTCTACACCCTCAAGAACGCCAATGGATTTCAGGCCGACATCGCCGACTACGGCGGCACGATCGTGCGCCTGCTCGCACCCGACCGCAACGGCAAGCTCGCCGATGTCACCCTCGGTTTCAGCTCCGCCACGCCCTACCCGAAGGACTCGCCCTATTTCGGCGCGTTGATCGGGCGCGTCGGCAACCGCATCGCCGGCGGCAAGTTCACCCTCGACGGGAAAACCTACACGCTCGCCACCAACAATTCGCCCGGCGACATCCCCTGCCACCTCCATGGCGGCAAGGTCGGCTTCGACAAAGTCATCTGGGCCGCCGAGCCGACCACGCGCGACGGCCAGCCCGCGCTGCGCCTTCGCTACACCAGTGCCGACGGCGAGGAAGGCTACCCCGGCAAGCTCACGGTCGAGGTGCTCTATTCCCTCACGTCTGACAACGGGCTGCGCATGGACTACACCGCCACCACCGACAAGGCCACGCCCATCAACCTGACCAACCACGCCTACTTCAACCTCGCGGGCGAAGGCAACGGCACCATTCTTGGCCACGAACTCACGGTGCGGGCGAAGAATTACACACCCGTCAACGCCGGACTCATTCCCACCGGCAAGGTCGCGCCCGTGGCCGGCACGCCGTTCGACTTCACCTCCCCCCACACCATCGGCGAACGCATCGAGGCCAAGGACGAACAGCTCAAGTTCGGCGGCGGTTACGATCACAACTTCGTCCTTGATTCGACCGACGGCTCGCTCGCCTTCGCCGCCAGCGTGCGCGATCCCGTCTCCGGCCGCCGCCTCGAGGTGCTCACGACGGAACCCGCCCTCCAGTTCTACTGCGGCAATTTCCTCGACGGAAAACTCACCGGCAAGTCCGGTGGCACCTACGTCTATCGCGGCGCCTTCTGCCTCGAGTCGCAGCACTCGCCCGATTCGATCAACCAGCCGTCGTTCCCGAGCACCGTGCTGCGGCCCGGCCAGACTTATCGGAGCACGACCGTCTACCGCTTCTCGGCGAAATGACCCGCCGGCGCGCCCTTGGTCCCCCCGCCCCCAGCGTCGGCCGGCGCGCGCCTTGAGAGGATTTGGCCAACCTTGATGTGCGCGGGCTTGCCCGTGAAATCCCGCGCACTGAGCCGGGAGCAAGTCCGCTCTCCCCGTTCCTCCGGCAACAGTAACAGCCCGCGCCGCACTCCCATGTCCCTCCGTCATCTGCCCCTCTGCTTCGTGTGTCTCGCGTCCTTCGTGGTGCCGAGCCTGTTCCGCGCCGCCCCGGCCACTCCCGCCGGCGAGCCCGGCTACCTCTTCGCCCACATGACAAAGGAGGACTACGGACGGCTCTATTACTCCGTCAGCCTCGACGGCCTGAACTGGACGGTGCTCAACGGCCGCCGCCGCATCCTGCCCGAATACCGCGGCCACCCCGACGTTTGCCAGGGGTTCGACGGACGGTATTTTCTCGTCGGTAACGTCGAAACCGGCGGCGACATCCAGCTCTGGGTCTCGCCCGATATGATCAAATGGGAGAAATTCGGTGCGCCCTTTCACGCCGACCTATCCCCCTATCCGGCCGTGCGCGGGGTCGGCGGCTATCATGGAGCACCCAAGCTGTTCCCCGACCGCACCCGCCAGCGTTACGTGCTCACGTGGCACAGTTCCACCGAGACCCGGGACGACCGGCACCCGTGGAATTACTGGGACAACATGCGCACTTACTATATCGAGTCGGCGGACTTGCTCAACTGGACACCGGCCCGGCGGTTGCTGCCCTTTGATTTCGGCCAGATCGACACCATCCTGCGCCGCTGGGGCGACCGTTACTATGCGGTGTTCAAGGACGAACGCGCGCCGGACTTCACCTGGACCACCGGCAAGGCCATCCGCAGCGCCTCGGCGCCCGCCCTCGAGGGGCCGTGGACGGAGCCCGGACCGCGCCTCACCCCGAACTGGTGCGAAGCCCCGACGGTGATCCCTCGGCCCGACGGGATGGGCTGGTATCTTTATTCGGACCGCTATGTGCCGCACCAGATGTATGAAGCGCTGGCCGCGCCCAGCCTCGACGGCCCCTGGATCGGCGTGAAGGCGGCCATGACGCCCAACGCAAAGCATGGCGGCATGATCCCCATCACCCGCGCCACCTACGAGGCCCTGCTTGCCGCCTTTCCGCCAGACGCGAAGGCGCCCTAAAGACACGGCCGGGCAACCATCCGAGCCGCCGCATCGGGAGACGGACGTGGCGTTCCTGCCGGCCAGCCTAATTCACGCGGTTCCACACCGGCTCGCCGCTCACCGCCGCCCGGGCGATCCGCGCCGAAATCGTGCGCATTTCGACAATGCCCTCCGGGCTGCAGAAAGCGGCGTGACACGTCACGATCAGGTGCGGTGTCGCCGCCTCGGGGGCGGTGCGCAACGGTTCGCCCTCGACGACGTCGAGTCCCGCACCGGCCAGCCGGCCTTCGCGCAAGGCCGCGAACAGCGGGGCTTTTTGCACGATGTCGCCCCGGGCCGTGTTTACGAGATAAGCCGTGGGCTTCAGCAGGGCGATTTCCCGCGCGCCGATCATGCCCCGCGTTTCCGCCGACAGCGGGCAATGCACGGACAGCACATCGGCCACGCGCAAGAGCTCGTCGAGTTTATCCACGCGCTCCAGCCCGACCGCCTTGTGCATGCCGACCGCTACGTAGGGATCGTAAAACACCACGCGAAACCCCAGGGCCTTGGCCCGCAAGGCGGTCGCGATGCCAATGCGCCCGAGTCCGATGATGCCGAACGTCAGGCAGCGCAGCCGGCGCATCTTCGCGGCGACCTCGATTTTCCAACCGAGCTGCTTGGCCTCCGCGTCCAACGGGAATAGCTGCCGGCACAACGCCAGGGTGAGGGCGATGGAGTGATCGGCCACTTCCTCCGTGCCATAGTCGGGCACGTTGCAGACCGGGATGCCGCGCGCCGCCGCCGCCGCGATATCCACGCTGTCGAATCCCACGCCGTTGCGGATGATGGCCCGGCAATTTTGCAGTCGGGCGATCACGGCCGCCGGGGCCGGGATATTGTGCCAGAGGAGCAAAGCCGAGGCCGTGAACACCTCGTCCGGCAAAACATGATCCGCGGCGATCCGGAAGGTTTTCACCTGCGCGGCTCCCGCGAGTTGCTCGGCCTCGATGAGCGCCGCGTCCTCGCAAAAGGTGAAGTCGGTGGGGCTGAGGATGGCGACCAAAGGTAGATCAGTGCGCATGGAGTGGAATATTGGTGAATGGAAACAGCCGGTTACTCGCCCATAGAGGGTCTTATCCGGCCGGCTGCGTATGGCCAGAAACTCAACCCTTGCCTTGACCGCCCCGCCGACGACCCATGCTCGGCCCGCCTCCGGACAGATCCTGTGTTCGCCGGCCTGCTGGGGCAACCCGCGCTGAAGTGTTGCTTACTTGAAGACAATGTTGCGCGTGGTTTCAGGATCGATGGCGATCACGTCCGGGTCAGGTCCGGTGAGCTTCCGCCCGCCGACGACCACGTTGTCGAAAGTGACGTCCGTGACCGGATGCTTCCCGTCGTGGCCCATGATGAGGCTGGCGATGCGCGGGGTGCCGTAGAACTCGATGTTGCGGAAGACCAAGCCGCGGATCGTGCCGGCCTCCGGATTCCACTCCGCCCAGCGGTTGGGCTTCGTGATGATGCTGAACCCGCGCCAGTCCGCATTGTCGATGCGGATGTTTTCAAAAAGATAGTCCGATTTCGTCCCGGCCCCGCCGTGGATGGCGCAGAAGACCGCCTCGTTTTCGTTGTCCCACTCCGATTCCACCCGGATCACGTCGATGTCCGTGGCGCGGAAGCCGGAACGGTCCTCATCCCCGCCCCACCCGAATTGGAACGGCGCCCCGTTCTCCATCTGCCAGACCACGCAGCGCCGCGCCGAAGAATTGGATTCGTAGAGCATGATCGAGTCGTCGTTCACATGCATGAAGGAGTCCTCGATCATGCTGTCCGCCCCGGCCGACGCGCCGTCGGTGCTGAAATGCCAGCCGAAGAGCTTCACGTTGCGCACCACGTGGTCGCGTCCGCCCAGCCGGATGTTGTGCGTGGGCGGATGGATGAGCGTGATGCCCTCAACGAGGGCGTGCTCCACATTCCGGAACGTGATCATGTAATGGGCCGTCCGCACCGGGAAGTCCTCGCCGGAAAGGATGCCGCGGCCGCGGATGGTGATGTCCTGCGCGTTCTCCGCGAAGAACTGGCCCTTCACATACGCGCCGCCGGCGAGATAGACCGTCTGGCCGGTGGGGATGACAAACCGCTCTCCGATCACGTGCACGCCCGGGCCGAACCAGGTTACATGCGGGTCATCCGGCTGCGGGACGTTCTCCTCGGGCGGATTGGCGAAGAGGAAGAGCGGGTGCCGGATCCTCAGCCCGCGCTCGAACTCGACCGAGAACTGTCCGGGGCGGTCCAGGTCGAACTCGACCGTGCGGCCCGCCGGGCGGACCGCGATCCCGCGCGAGCGGGGCAGCACCTGGCAGAAGCCGATGTCCGCCGTGAGGCGGGTCACCCGCACCGTCACGCGGCCCGTGAAGGAAAAATTGGTGAACGAGGCGGTCTCGCTCTTGTTCGTGTAGTGCTGCGCGTGCATCAGATACACGAACGACTCCTGCACCCGGCCGTCCTGGACCACCTCCACCTTGTATTGGTCCGACGGCGCGATGAACTTGTCGCCGGGAAACACGTTGGGCGGGGCCGGGTAGACGGTGACGCCGGCGGTCAGGGCGGGGGCCCCGAACATCGCCAGCCCGACGGATAGCAGCGGGATTCGCATCATGGGAGGGAGACGGAGTGATGGGGCTGCTTGGGCTCAAGGACAACCAGGCCGCCGGCCCCGTCAAATTTCACCGGTTCAATGACCAGGTGGGGCTCGGCATATTTTTCCGAACTGTGGTAGGCGAGGTAGTCCAGCCCGCCCGGCCCGCGGAAGATCTGGTGATGGAAGATCACCTGGGTCGGCGGGGCGAACGAGTAGCCCGGCGGATAGGGCATCCGGAGGGTCGAGTCTGCCTCGCTTTCAATGAAGGTCAGCAGCGGCTCCGTCGCCATCGTCCAGGGCCCGTCGGCCGACGGCGCCGTCAGGTAGCGCACCCGGATGATGTAGCCGGCGTAGAAGGACGACGTGATCATGAAAAAGCGGCCGCCCCGCTCCGTGACAAACGGCGCATCCAGGAAGCGGAACTGCGGGCCCAGCGTGGCCGGGCCCAGGATTTCCCGCGGCTCCGTCTTCAACCCCGCCCGCTCCGGATCGAGTTCGGCTGAGTAGATCCGGCCGTCGCGGTCCCAATAGAGGTGGACGCGGCCGTCCGGAGCGGCGAACAGGTTCGTGTTGCTGCCCCAATAGAGTGGCCGGTCCGGCGTGAGGATGCGATAGGGCCCCTCGATCCGGTCCGCCACCGCCAGGCCGCAGCCAGGCAGCCGGTAGGGCCGCTGCCGGTTGTTCCGGCAGTGAAAAAGCGCGAAATACTTGCCGTTGAGTTTATGGATTTCCGGCGCCAGCCACTCGTCGCGATACCATGCGTCCGCCGGGATGGTCTCGCGGTCAAAGAGCAGCGCCGCCTCGCGCCAATGCACCAGGTCCGGGGATCGGTATAGCACCAAGCCGCGTTTGTCCTGCCCGGGAACCCTCATTTCCGTGGCCACCAGATACCAGTTGCCGCCGTCTTCGAGGATGTGGACGTCCTTCTGTCCATAACCATTGAGCCCGTCGGTAATGGGATTGTCCCAGGAAAAAACCCGTGCGACCGGTGTGCCGGGCGCAGGCGCGGCGGCCAGCGCACTCCCGGCGATGACCAGGCTGGTGGCCGAGACCATCAAGCGACCAAGGGTGCCAACAGGGGTGGTTAGCATGGTGGCACAAATCTAGGGAACGATGCCGCCGGTTCACGAACTTGCTCATGTCACCGTAACATGCCGGGCACAGCGGAATTTTCACCCGCTACCTTTCCCGTGCGGGCGCGCCGGGTGCGGGCCGCCTGCCTCCTGCAGGCTGGAGTATTACGGGAAACATACTAGATACGTAACCCGCCCGGTTCCCCGCCGTCGACACCCGCCGTCTCCGTCTCCATCCTCCCCCTCGCCCATGAATAATTCCCTCTTCCGGAAATTGCCGGCCTGCCTTCTCAGCCTCACTGCCGTCCTCGGCTGGGCGGTCGAGCCACCCGCGCCGCCCGCGGCGCCCGTCTCCCCGAAGCAGCCCAACTTTCTTTTCATCGCGATCGACGACCTGAAGCCGCTGCTCGGCCACCTCGGCGAGGAGCCCAACAGTTTTCTCTCCGAGATCTATCCGGACCCGGCCAAACGGGCGGAAATCAGGGAAATCCTCTCCCCCAACCTCGACCGCCTCGCCGCCCAAGGCGTGGAGTTCCGCCGAAATTACTGTCCGGCGCCGTTGTGCAATCCTTCGCGCACCGCCCTGCTCACCGGCATCGAGACACGCCAGAACGCCATCTATGGCAACAAGGAGCAATTTCGTCATTCGTCCCTGGCCTTTGTCCGCGAGGCCATCACTTTGCCCCAAGATCTGCGCGCCCAAGGCTATTACACCGCCGGCACGGGCAAGATTCTCCACACCGGCTCCATCCAGACGGATAAGGAAGGCAGAATCATCAATGACTGGCCCGACACCGCCCACTCGTGGGACGTCTGGATCAACGGGGCCGGCGACGGCGCCGACCGCGGCAAGACCACGCTCTCCCCCTGGAGCCTCGACGACAACCTGTTCCGGTTTGGCGTCACCACCACTGCGCCCGACCACATGGACGATTACGTCAAGGCCGACCTCATCGCCCGCGTGCTGGAAAAAGGCGCCGTCACCACCGAGGACACCAAGGTGAAGGAGGAAAAGACCATCGCGCTGCCCGCAGACCGTCCGTGGTTCCTCGCGTGCGGCATCTTCCGGCCGCACCTGCCCTTCATCGTGCCCCAGGAGTTCATCGACAAGTTCAACCCCGATGACATCCAGGTCACCCGCGCCTATTATCAGGCCACGGTGGACGACACGCGCGATCTCGCCCCTGGCGGCCTGAAATTCACGGAGCACCCGCGCGATGACGGCGAGCCCGGCAAGGGGCGTTTCAGCGACATGCTCCGCCAGGGCAAGGGCCTCGACCCCCAGGACGGCGACCTCAAGGCCTGGCGCGAGATGATCCGCCACTACCTCGCCGCCATCTCGTTCGCGGACCGCTGTGTGGGACGTTTGCTGGACGCGCTGGACCGCAGCCGGTATCGCGACAATACGGTCGTGGTGCTCTGGAGCGACCATGGCTGGGACTTGGGCACGAAGTTTCGCGCCGGCAAGGTCGCCCTGTGGGAGTCCACCACCAATTGCGTGCTCATGATCCGCGATCCGCGCACGCCGGAAAGATTTCGCGGGCAACCAACCTTTGCCCGCACCAGCTTGCAGGACCTCTACCGCACCATCGCCGGCCGCGCCGGGGTCAAGGTGCCGGACTATGTCGCCGGCCGGGACATCAATCCCCTCGTGCTGAATCCGGCCGCCCCGTGGGACGAGCTGCCGATCACCACCCAGGGCGCCCGCAACCATGCGCTGCGCAGCGATGCCTACCGCTACATCCGCTACGCCGACGACCCGGCCAACGCCGAGCTCTATGTCGAGGGCGCCGACCCGCGCGAGCACACCAACCGCATCGCGGATCCCGCGCTCAAGTCCGTGCGCGAACAATTTGACGCCCTGCTCGACGCCCGGATCAAGACCGGCCCCTTCCCCTATGACCTCGGCAGCGGTAAATCCGACGATAGCGACGACGATGCTGCCACAGTCCGGCCGGCCCGCTCACGGCGCAACCAGCCATGAATTTCTGCCGCACCGCATCCCTGCTGGCCGCGCTCGGGCTGCTCCTGCCCGCCCTCACCGCCGCGCCTCCCCCCAACCTGGTCCTGATCGTTTCCGACGATCACAGTTTTCCGCATGTCGGGGCCTATGGCTTCCCGGTGAAGACGCCCAATCTCGACCGCTTTGCGGCGGAGGGGATGGCCTTCACCAACATGTTCACGACCGCGCCTCAGTGCGCGCCCTCGCGGGCGTCCTTCGCCACCGGCCGCTCCTCGGTCGCGGTGCGCGCCTCGCGCTTTTCCGCGGGCGTCCCCCGCGAGGTTGCGATGTTTCCCGAGATCCTGCGGCGCGAGGCCGGCTACTATACGGGGATCTGCCGGCGCGCCCATCATCTCGACGGCTGGACCGACCCCGGCAACAGCCTCACCCGGAGCATCTGGACCGAACACAACCTTCAGTCCGTGCCCGAGCGCTTTGACTTCGTGAAGATGGGGGGCAACGAGACGACCACGCCGGCCTACGTGGCCGAGTTCCTTGACCGCATTCCCGCCAGCAAGCCCTTTTTCCTCTGGGTCAATTTCAGCGACCCGCACCATCCGTGGACTGCCCCCCGGGTCAACGACCCGGCGAAACTGCCCTACCCGGCCGATTGGCCGAACCTGCCGGAATTGCGCGACGATTTCGGCCGCTACCTTGACGAGGTCAGCCGGATGGATGGCGAATTCCAAACCGTGCTCGACGCCCTGGCCCAGCGCGGCTTGCTGGACAACACCCTCGTCGTGTTTGTCGGTGATAACGGCGTCGCGCTGCCCCGCGGGAAGGGCGCGCTCGACGACCGCGGCCTGCACGTGCCGCTGCTCGCCCGTTGGCCCGGCCACATCACCGCCGGCCGCGCCAGCCCCGCCCTGGTCTCGGGCGAGGACCTGGCCCCGACCTTCCTCGAGGCCGCCGGCCTCAAGCCGCCCGTCGATATGACCGGTCACAGCCTCCTGCCGTTGCTGCAGGACTCGCCGGCCTACGTTCCGCGCGAATATGTTTTTGCCATGCGCGGCGTGCACGGCGCCTCGATTTTCGACGAGAACACAAAATCCAGCGGCTACGACCTGGCGCGCACCGTGCGCTCGGACCGCTACAAGCTCATCCTCAACTACACCCCCTGGATGCCCTACGCCCCGGTGGACAGCGCCGCGGATCCCGGCTGGATGGCGGTGCTCAGCGCCCATCGGGAGGGCCAGCTCGCCGGCGAATTCGAACAACTCTATTTCAAGAGCCCCCGGCCCATCGTCGAATTGTATGACCTGCAGGACGACCCCGCCGAGCTGCACAACCTGGCCGGCCGGCCCGCCTATGCCGCCATCGAGCACAAGCTCAAGGCGGCGCTGCAGGAAAAGATGATCATCGACTACGATTATCTTCCTCTGCCTCTGCGGGAGTGAGCGGTTCGATCAGGACGCCGGCCGCAAGACCGGCCGCGCACTCGGGCAAACCCAGTGAAGCCGTGCCCCTCGACCGACCTCATCTCACGGTCTCGCGCACCCCATGATTGCCTTACCTCTTTAGGTTTGGTAGAAACGCCCCATGCTCCGCTTTTTTCTTCCTGCCGTGCTGCTCGCCGCGCTTACTGCTCACCTCCATGCCGGTCTGCGCCCTTCCGCGGTGCCGCTGGTCGCCCACGACCCCTATTTCAGCGTCTGGTCGCCGGCGGACAAATTGACCGACGCGCCCACCATGCACTGGACGCGCAAGGCGCAACCGCTGCGCAGCCTCGTGCGCATCGATGGCACCGCGTTCCGGCTCATGGGCCCCGAGCCCTCTGCCGTGCCCGCGCTGCCGCAGACTTCCCTTGAGGTGCTGCCCACGCGCACGATTTATCACTTCGCCAACGACCAGCTCGAGCTCACCCTGACTTTTCTCACGCCCGCCCTCCCCGATGATCTTGCCGTCCTCGCCCGGCCTTTGACCTATCTCTCCTGGCAAGCCCGCTCGCTCGACCACCAACCCCACCGCGTCGAGGTTTACTTCGATTGCGGCGCCGAGATCGCCGTCAATACGCCCGAGCAAATCGTCCGCGCCGAACGCCCCGGCCCCGGCGTGATCCGCGTCGGCACGGTCACGCAGCCGGTGCTCGCCCGCCAAGGTGACGATGTGCGCATCGACTGGGGCTACGCTTACCTCGCCGCCGACGAAACCCGCCTCGCGCCCGGCGAAGCCGCCCGCGCTGAATTCGCCCGCTCGGGGAATTTATCCGCGACCGACGCCCCCGCGACCGACGCCGCCGCCTCGGCCGCACCCGTGCTCGCCGCCCGGCTCGACCTCGGCCCCGTCGCGGACACGCCCGTCCGCCGCTCGCTTGTGCTGGCCTACGACGATAT
>Ga0315295_10000096_pt1 | contig 72477 bp, 67 predicted proteins | sample YL17G14_0_MG_FD_204453 | JGI IMG/M metagenome (GOLD analysis project Ga0315295, IMG submission 204453) | Sediment microbial communities from Yellowstone Lake, YNP, Wyoming, USA - YL17G14_0 | ecosystem: Environmental > Aquatic > Freshwater > Lake > Sediment | place: USA: Wyoming | collected... | reverse complement strand
ACCCGTGATTCCCAAGCCACGGGTCGGGAGACCCGTGCCACACCGCCCGACTTCGACGCCGTCATCAAATCCACCGTCCTCGCCTTTTCCGACTGGGAGAAAACCACCCCCGCCGGCGAGACCATCACCGCCGACGGCAAAATGCACCGCCTGAAGCTCCACGACGAGCATGGCCACTTCCCCGTCAAAATCGAAATGGCCGGCCACTACGTCCTCTTCACCGGCCACGACGTGCCGACGCACCTGCACGCGCCCGGCGGCGACATGCTCCGCTACGGCTGGGACAAGACCTTCCGCCACGAACACTCGCACGACGAGGAAGTCGCCTCCGTCGGCATCGGCATCGACGGCGAGCTCGACGGCAAGAAGCTCAACGACTGGATTTCAAAGCTCCTCCAGACGAAGGGCGGCGACATCTACCGGATGAAGGGCGTGCTCGTCGTGAAGGGCACGAAGAAGCGCCTCGTCTTCCAGGGCGTGCACATGCTCTTCGACGCGAAGTTCGACCGCGAGTGGAAGGACGGCGAGAACCGCACCAACACGCTCGTCTTCATCGGCAAGAACCTCGACCGCGCCGGGCTCACGGAAGGCTTCCGCGCCTGCCTGGTGGAATAAGGTTTACGCAAAGCCGCCAAGTCGCCAAGTCATGGAATTTCCCTCTTTGCGTCTCTGCGTCTTTGCGTGAGATTTTCGTCATGAATTTCGCCAAGCACTGGGCCGCCACCCTCGACGATTACGTCATCGACCTCGCCTGGTCGTCTTTGCCTGGCGACGGCCAGGACAAACACCGGGCTGGCAGCAGCCAGCAACGGCGCGACGGCTCCTTGCTCGCCGCCGCTTCCGCCGCCGGCGGCATCACGCTTTATGATGCCGCGTCCGGCGCGGTGCGGCATATCCTGGCCGGGCACGAGGACGGCGCTAACGCGCTGGCCTGGATGCCCGCGCTTCAGGGGACAGAGGACGGAGGACCGAAGACCGATATTCTGGCGACGGGAGGCCAGGATGGGTTCGTAAGATTTTGGGACGTCACGTCAGGCAAACAAGTGGCGGAGACAAAACTCGGCAACGCCTGGGTCGAGCACCTGGTGTGGCAGGTAGGACAAACCGTCCCCGGTGAGCCGTCTTCCTCGGCTCGTCCGGAGGACTCGCCCTACCTCATTGCCGCCGCCGGCAAGAAACTCGTCGCGCTCCGCTCCGACGGTTCGATCGCGCACACCTTCCCCGACGCGCCGAAGACCATCTCGGCCCTCGCGCGCTCCCCGCTCCTCGCTCCCCGCTCCCCGCTCCTTGCCTCCGCCTGTTTCGGCCACGTCGTCGTGTGGGACGCCGCCACCTTCGTCGCCGACCGGGAATTTCCCTACGGCAACGCCATCCTCGCGCTAACCTGGTCGCCCGACGGCCGCTGGCTCGTCGCCGGCTGCCACGACAATGCCGTGCATCTCTGGGCGCCGGCCGAGGACCTCGAGCTGCACATGAGCGGCTACGAGACGCGCCTCAAGGAACTTTCCTTCAGCCACGACTCGAAGTGGCTGGCCACCGGCGGCGGGCGCGACGTCTGCGTGTGGGACTGCGCCGGCGCCGGCCCCGAGGGTCGCGAGCCGCTCCAGCTGCCGCAGACCGCCCGCACCACGGCCGTCGCCTTCCAAAACCAGCACGGCCTGCTCGCCACCGGCGACGCCGGCGGCACGTTCACCCTCTGGGGCCCGACGCGCAAGAACCCGATGGTCGCCGAGGTGAAGATGCCGTCGGCCGCGACGAAATTCGCCTGGCGCGCCGACGACTCACTGCTCGCGGTCGGCACCGCGAAGGGCGCGGTCTACGTCTTCAAGACCGAGGCGTGAACGGACCGCCGCCCTGTGGCATCGGCTTCCAGCCGATGGACCTTTTGATTCTGCGGCTGGAAGCCGCAGCCACATTACCCTTCAGGCCGCCATCGGCCCGCCGCCCTGCCCCGACGGTGGATAGAACCGCAGGACCGCGCAGGTGATCAGCACCAGCAACGCCACGCCCGGCAGGCTCATCACGACACTTTGCGCCAGCCAGGTCACGGGCGCCCGCCCGCCGATCAATGCCGGGATCACAAAAGCGGCCAGCATCGCCATGCCCATGCCGGCGAGGTAGGCGGGAACGGCCACCAGCCAGCGCACCATCGCCGTGTTCAGCAGCAGGGGCACGACCAGCACGAAGACCAGCAGCTGGATCATCATCACGACCGCCCCCACCGGCGCGGGATGCCCGGTCAGCGCCCAATTCAGCCAGGGCGCCAGCGCCGCGACCAGCCAGCCGGTCTCGCGGCGGCCCCACAGCGCGGCCAGCAGCGGCGCATAAAACATCGGCAGCAGGCGCGCGCCGAGCCGCGAGGTCTCCGGCACCGGCAGCAGATGCATCAGAAAGGGAAACAGCACCGAGAGGGTGAGCAGGATGCCCAGCTCGCGCGCCAGCGTGGCGGTAAGGAAACGGGGCAGCGGGCGGGCGACGGCAGGCATTGTAGGAAAAATGCCCGGCCCGCCGCGGATTTCAAACATATCCCGCCCGCGGTTCTGATTGGCGAAACTGCGGGTGTCGGCTTTGCTCGGGGCATGGCCGTCACCCGCCTCTTCGTCGCCCTCGTCCCGCCCGCGCCGGTCCGCGCCGAACTGGCGGCGCTCGCTGCGCCGCTGGGCGGCATGCGCTGGACGCCGGCGGATAACCTGCACCTGACCCTGCGTTTCATCGGCGAGACCACGCCGGAAAGGCAGGACGCGCTCGCAGATGCGCTCCGCCGGGTGCGCGTGGAATCCTTCGTCCTGCCGGTGGGCGGCACCGGGCTGTTCCCGAGCCGCGGCCCGGCCAAGGTGCTGTGGGCGGGCGTCGGCCACGGCCACCCCCGGCTCCACCAGCTGCGCAAGCAGGTGGACGAGGCGCTGCTCACCGTGGACCCGGGTCTCGCGATGCCGGGCTTCCATGCGCATTTCACCCTCGGTCGGCTGGAGGCGAACCACGAGCCCAAGGCCATCGCGCGATTCCTTGAGCGCCATCGGGCGTTCGAGGCGCCGCCGTTCCGCGTCGCGGAATTCCACCTGATGGCCAGCGAACTCCGGGCCGGACACCCGCCGGCCTACCGGGTGGTGCGGGGTTTCCCGCTCGCGCGCTGATCGTCGGAAGCCCCGCGCGCCACGGCCGCACGGGGCCTTATTCTTATGAAGCCGCGGGCTTGCAAGTGACCGGGGTTGCCTTTTCTTGATTCCGGTCACCACGAAATGCCCGACGCTCCCACCCCGGTCACCCTGCCCTCGCCCAGCCTGCTGATCGCGGTCACCGGCGGCCCGGGCTCAAGCAAGACCCATCTGCTGGCGGAGCTGGCCGCCAGCCAGCTGGCCCGGGGCCAGCGCGTCGAGGGCGTGCTTGCCCTCGCCGTCGGGCGCCGGACACCCCACGAGGGGGCGAACGAATACTGGCTGCGGCTGATCGGCACCGGCCAGGAACTGAGCTGGGCCGTGCGCGACGAAAGCCTGGACCCGCCGTATTATTTCGAACCCGAGACGGAGCGGAAGCTGCAGACCTGGGCCGCGCGCCTGGCCTCGCTCCCGCCGGCGCCGCTGCTGCTGCTCGATGAATTCAGCAAGTTCGAGGCCCGCGGCAAGGGGCTGATGCCGCTGTGGCCGGTGCTCGCCGCCAGCGCCCCGCACGTGGTCGTGATCGCCGTGCGCGAGGGGCTGGTCGGGGATATCGAGCAGATGCTCGGGCGGAAATTCGACCTGTGCATCCCGGCCACGGCGCCCGACGCGCTCCAGCGCTTGAGCCGGGCGTGCGAGGATTTCGGCGAGTGGACGCGCCTCGGCCTGTTCGGCGGCACAGCGGGCGGACTGGAGATGACCGTGGGCTCCGCGCTGCACGCCGCCCAGATTCCGCTGCGCGGACTCGCGATGTCCTCGCTGCAGGCGGCCATGATGGTGTTCGCCGGCGCCGGCCTGGGCTCGCCGGGCCGCGTCGTGTGGGTGCCGTTCATCTCCGGCGGCCTCAAGGCCCTCTCGCCCGCCGGCAACCGCGTGCGGCCGATGCTCGCCATCGTCATGCAGGGTCTGCTCTTCGGCGGGACGGTGCAGGTGCTGGGCTGGAATTTTTTCGCCCTCGGGCTTGGCGGCGCGCTTGTCGGGGCCTGGGCCGCGCTGCAGGGTGTCTTCCTGCAATACCTGCTGCTGGGCAACGAACTCGTCAGCGCCTACGATTCGGCCGCGTTGTGGTTCGCGGACAAGTGGCAGGTATCCGCGCCCAGTCTGCCCTGGCTCGTCGGCGCGTGGGCCGCGTTCCACGCGCTGGTCGCCGGAGGCGTGGCGCTGGCCGCGTGGCGGCTCCGGCAGCCACCGGCCGCCATCAAACAGGTTTTGGAAAAGGAAATCGTGTCCGTCCCGCCGCCGGCCCCGACCGGCTGGCGGCGGCTGCGGGATTTTGGCCAGTGGCAGTTCTGGCTGCCGTTCCTGCTGGTGGCGGCGATCCTGCTCGGCAGCGGCCGGCCGTGGGTGGCGGTGGCGTGGCTCGCGCTGCGGTTCGTGGCCGTCGGGTGCGTGCTGATCGCCCTGCTGTCCCTCCTGCGGCCCGCCCGCTGGGCGGAGCAGATGCGGCGGCGCGGCTGGTGGGGCCCGGCCCTCGCTTTTTCCGGCGCGCTGCGCCGGCGCACACCGCGAACGTGAGCGGCCATGAAAAAGCGGGGCCGGGGCCGGCCCCGCCTGGGGCGGAATAATTTTCCGGACGCCGGACTTACCGCCAGTTGAGGATCAGGCTGGTAAAGTAAGTCGTGTCGAGGCGCTCCACGCGGGCGGGCGGGATGCTGAGGTAGTCGTTGGCCAGGCCGAGCTTGAGCTTCCAGAGCGAGGCGCCGAGCGGGAGCTCGAGGGCGGACTCGTGGTGCAGGCGGTAGTTGGTGAACTCCTTGAAGGCGGGAGTGTAGTTGACCATGTTTGTCAGCTTCGAATTCGAGAACTGGTAGCTGTGGAGGAAGGTCACGTCCAGACCGGGCGAGGTGAAGCTCGTGCCGTTGGAATAGGAGTCGTAGAGGTAATTGATACCGAAGCGAAACTCGAGGTCCTGCTTGTCGTTCTTGATGAGCCGGCGGCCGAAACCGAATGCGCTGCTGGAGCGCAGGTCGAGGGACTTGATCTTGTCCTTCTCCAGCGAGGTGCGGACATACCAGCCGTTGTCGGCGGAATAGAACGAGGAGTAGTCGACACTGCCGAACTGGCGGTCGGCGGTCTTGGCCCCGTTGTCCTCGGCCCGCTCGGCCGCGAGGGCGAAGATGAGCTTGTCCTGGGCGCTGGCGAGGGTGGCCTTGAAGCCGAAGGCGGCGCCGAATTTCTCGCTCGCGCCGGTGCGGCCGGAGATGGCGACCGAGGCCTCGTAAGCCCACTTGCGCTGCGCCTTGGCGACCTGCTCCTTGAACTGGCGGGTGGCGGGGCTGTCCTGCCCGGCGCGCCACACCGCGGCCACCTTGGCCGTCGGGGCGCTGACCTGGCCGTTGGCGGTTACGACCGTGATGCCGGCATCGGTCAGGGCGACCTGGCCCAGCACCGTGCTGCCGGCCGCGAGCTCGACATTGACGGCCTCGTCGGTGCTGAAGCCGCGAACTTTGTCCTGCGCGATCTCGATGGTGCCGGCAAAGGCGGTCTCGAACTTGAGCTTGCCGGCCTCGGCCGACAGGAGCTTGCCGAAAACGACGGAGCCGTCGGTCAGCTCGACGCGGTCCGCCGCGCGCACGGAATGGGCCAGCACCAGCGCGAGGGCGGTGCCGAGGAAAGATTTCAGGACGGTGTGTTTCATGGATAGAGCCGGCGGTTGAACCAATGACCCCGCCCGAGATCAACCCAAAAACCACCGCGGGCCGCGCCGCCGGCTTCCGGATTGCGCTGGCGGCGGACTGTCAGTTGTTTACCAACATGCCGACCCGCGCCTGGTTCCCCACCCCCATCTACCACGCACCACTCCTGCGTGCCGGACTGGAGCGGTTCAACGCCGGCCTGGCGGACGAGTGCCGCAACCTGCGCGACTACGATGCCGCCGGGCGGCGCTGGTCTGCCCGGAATTATCCCGGTGGCTACACGTCCTACGCGTCGCTGAACCAGCTGCACAAATTCTCGTCCACCTTCGCCGGGCTCGAGCGCAAGCTGACGGCGCACGTGCGGAAATTCGCCGCCGTGCTCGACATGGACCTGCGTGGACGGACGGTCACGATGACGGACTTCTGGGTGAACATCATGCCCGAGCACGCCGCGCACAGCCTGCACCTGCACCCGCTCTCGTTCATCAGCGGCACCTATTATGTCGTGACGCCGTCCGGATGCCCCGGGCTGAAGTTTGAGGACCCGCGCCTGAGCCGGTTCATGGCCGCGCCCCCCAAGACGCCCGGCGCCCGGCCCGCCAACCGCCCGCACATCACCTATCCGGCCCGCGCCGGCCATGTCATCCTCTTCGAGAGCTGGCTCCGGCACGAGGTCGCCGCCAACCGCACGCCGGCGGAGAGGATAAGCGTGAGTTTCAATTACAACTGGAGCTGAAAGTCTCCGGCCAGTGTCACCTAATAGTATACTTGGGCTTGGGGAGACTCGCCGAAAGAATCCCGGCCCCCAACGGGCTCCTGTATACTATTAGTTGACAACGGAACGGGCCGTCCGCACGGGAATCATTTTCGCGCAACATTTTCCCCGCGATGGCGTCAAAAACCCGATGACCACCTCCACTTCCCCTTGCCGTTTCGCCGTTTTGTCGCTGGCCGTGCTGGCTTTCGCCGGTTGCAGCAGCGACGGCGGCCCCGGGGAACGAACGGCGGGGTTCGCCGGTTCGCGGCGTCCGGCGCCCAACCCCATGGCGGGACAGGAGGATTTCTTCGCCGGGCAGATATTGGCCGAGATCAGCGTCGGCACCGAGGGCCTGCCGGACGCTCCGGTCCGGGAAGGCGGCTCGGGCGGCGAGCGGGAGAGCCGCGGCCGGCGCGGGGGCGGCGGCCAGTTGAACATCGGCGGAAGCGGCGGCGTCTACGGCGGCAACATCAGCGGCGGAGTCCCCTTCGGCGGCGGCGGTGAGGGCCGCGGCCGGCGCGGGGGCGAAGGCGGCGGCACTCCCGGACCGCGCATGATGACGGACGGCGGGCGGCCGGTGATGATCCACTTGCGCTTCACCAACCGGGGCGCGGTGGCCGTGACCCTCCAGATTGACGACTTTGTCTCGCCGTTCGGCAACTTCGCCGTCCGGCCGGAACAGCTGGTGCTCGCGCCCGGCCAATCGCTCGAGACCGAGCCCATGACTTCCCAGCTCGCCGGCCAGTTCACCGAGACCAACGCCACCCTCGTGCTGCGGCTCGGACCCAAGGCCGAGAAAAAGACCTTCCGGCTCAAGGCGGTCGCCCCATCGCCAGAGCCATCGAAAGAAAATTGACCGGTGGTCGTCGATTTCCACATCGACGACAGGCGCCGGTGTGGAAACCGGCGCCCACCCAATCCGCCGGCCCCTCAGTGGCCGTAGCCGCCGAGGTCCTCGATCTCGTGCGACGGGAAGATGAGAACACCGCGATCGTCGCGGCCGAAGGAGCAGCGCACCATCGCCCGCGCCACGACCTCGGCCTCGATGGCGCGGTATGGGCGCAGCGGCCCCAGCAACAGCGGATCCGCCAGCCACAGGACCGCTGCGGCGAAGCGCTCGCCCGGCCGCGACTCTGCGCGCGGCCCGAGCAGGAGGCTGGGCCGGAAAATCGCGAGGGTCCGGAAGCCGAGCACCTCCAGGGCCGACTCGGTCTCGCCCTTCACCCGGTGGTAGAAGACCCGCGACCGCGCGTCGGCGCCCATCGACGACACCGCGAAAAAGCGCGCGGCCCCGCCGCGCTGCGCCGCCCACGCGAAGGCCAGCACCGCCGCATGGTCCACGGCGCGAAACGCGTCCCGCGATCCCGCCCGGCCGATGGTCGTGCCCAGGCAGCAGAACGCGTCATCGCAACGCAGGTCCGCGGCGACCTTGTCCAGCGACGCGAAATCCGCCGTCACCTGCCCCAGCCGGGAATGCGTGAGGTCGAGCGGCCGGCGGCCAAGTGCGACGACACGGTCATACTCCGGCGCGTCAAGCAGCTGCCGGAGCAGAAACCCGCCCACCAGTCCACTCGCGCCGGCAATCAAGGCTGTCCGCATGCTCCCGACTCTGGTGGCGCCGGGCCGGCCTGCAACGTCGCACTGTTCCCCGTCCCGAATTCGGGAAATCCGGTCAGGTATTATAAACTATTTTTCGCCGGACCGTTGCTCACCGCCGGGAAAGACCCAGAATGGCGGCATGAAAGAAGTCGAGCTCAGCGACGAGGCCTACCAGACCCTGCTCCAGCTGGCTGCCGCCAAGAACCTCACCCCCGGCGAGGTGCTCGCGACGATGCTCCGCGACAACCGGCCGCCGCTCGCCGGCGACAACCTGCTTTTCTTCCTCACGCGCGCCGAATTCACCGCCCTGGCCGACCCGGCCGCGCGTTACCTGGCCCTGCTGGCCTGGCTCGCACGGAACTACGCCTGCGATTTCGCCGACTTCATCTCCCACCAGGAAAGCGGCCGGCGCTACCTGATGCTCAACCGGGACGAGGTCAACGCGGTGCGCTCGCACAACCACGCCGTGCAGCTCGACGGCACGCAGTATTGGGCGGTCATGACGATCGACGACGCCACCAGGCGCCGCTTCGTGTGCCGGCTGCTCGAGTTCATCGGCTGCCACGACGAGACCGTCGCGCAGGCCTGCCGGGCCCTCGGCCTGGGCGAGGCCGCGGCCGGCTTCCGGCTGCTGAGCGTGGCTTGAGGGTTGGAGGGCCCGCGTCTCCGCGGGCTGCGTTCAACCAAGGATGCACGGCTCGCGGGAACGCGAGCCCTCCACAATAGGTTTGTCCGGACTTCGTCCGCTTGCTCAACTCCCCCCGTGAGCGAGCCCATTTCCCCGCCGGAAAACAAGCACCGCGATTTCCGGAATTTCCTCCACTCGGTGCGATATGCTCTCGAGGGTTTCTGGGCGGCGCTGCGGCACGAGCCGTCGTTCCGCGAGGACTTGATCTTCGTCGCCATCCTTACGCCGTTCGCGGTCATCCTGCCGGTCAACGCCGTTTCCACCGCGGTGATGGTCACGTCGCTCTTCCTCATCGTCATCGCCGAGCTGCTCAACTCCGCCATCGAATGGACGATCGACGACATCTCGCTCGCCAAGCGACCGTTCGCCAAGCGCGCGAAGGACATGGGCAGCGCCGCGGTTTTCCTCGCCTACATCAACTGTATCGCGGTCTGGGGCATCATCCTGTTCTCCAACTGGGACCGTATCGCGAAGCTGGAATTCCTCCGCTGGCCGCCGCCGTTCCTGCCGTGAGGATTTCGTGGCTGCGGCTTCCAGCCGCAGGGCCTCACCGGCTGGAAGCCGGTGCCACTGTGGTCTTGCCCCCTCAGCGCATCCGGCCGAACAGCCACGCCGCGAGTCCGATCATCGTCAGGTTGGGCATGAGCGCGGCCCACACCGGGTCGAGGTAGCCGCGGCCGCCGAGGATCGTCGCGAAATTGTTCAGGATGTAATAGACGAAGAACAGCCCGATGGACTTTGACACGCCGACCGCCGGGCTTACGCGCACGCCGGTCACCGCGAACGGGATGGCGATGGCGATGATGATGAGCGGCCCGAGGGTGTCGGCCAGCAGCCCGAAATAGCGCACCTGGTAGCGCGTGACCTTGGGGCTGTCCTCGGCGGAGAAATAATCGACGATGCGGCCGAGCTCGTTGAACGACAGCTCCGTGGGCCTGCGGTCGAAGAGCAGCATGAGCTGCGGGTCCTCGGTGAGGTGCGGGACCGTCTTCTCGCGGAAGGCGGTGCTGCGCTGCAGCTCGCCCGTCTCGGCGTCGAACCACATCTCGTGCCCGTCCCGGAATGTCCAGGTGCGGCGGATGGCGTCGTAGCGGCCCTCGCGCGCCATGAGGCGCGTCTTCTCGCGGCGGAGCCGGTCCATCTCCGACACGGTGACGCCGTAGGCCGTCTCGGAGAAGCGGCTGTAGCGGTTGATGAACCACATGCGGTTCTGCCGCTGGTTGTCGAAAGCCACGGCCGAGAGGACGCCCAGCGCGCCGCCCGGCGTGCCCTTGGCCGCGGCGCGGTATTCAAAGCCCTCGAGCAGGCTGCGCGAGGCCTCGACCGACCCCGGCACGACCCGGGCGTTGAGGAGGAGCGACACGACGCAGAGGACGACGCCGGCCAGCCAGAGCGCGCGGGTGGTCGCGAAGATGTTCAGCCCCGCGGTGCGCACGGCCATGAGCTCGTTGTTGCGGTGGAGCTTGGTCAGCACGAACAGCAGCGACAGCAGCATCGAGAGCGGAAGCACGATGGAGAGGTAGCTCGGCATCAGCGTGGCGTAATAGAGCAGGATGTCCCCCGCCCCGGCGCCGACCTGGACGAGATCGCGGAAATTGTCGTAGAGCGCCGTCATCATCAGCACGCCCATGGTGGCGGCGAGGAGCAGCGCCAGCATTTTCAGCCACTCGCGCAGGAGGTAACGGTCGAAGAGGTTCAAGCCGGGGTCAGTGAAGCGGCGGAAGGGCGCGGCGCAAAGCCGAATCTGTGCCCCCGCCGGCCCGCGCGGTCTCCCCCGCGATTATGCACTTGGGGTTTGCCCGAAGGGTCCTTTCCCGTTTCATCCCCGCATGCCCCAATCCAAAGAGGTCTGGACTTCCCGGTTGGGGGTCATTCTGGCGGTGGCGGGGAGTGCGGTGGGCCTCGGCAACTTCCTGCGTTTCCCCGGACTCGCCGCGCAGTATGGCGGCGCTTCCTTCATGATCGCCTACTTCCTCTCGCTCCTGCTGCTCGGCATCCCCATCGGCTGGGCCGAGTGGACCATGGGCCGGCAGGGCGGCCTCGCGGGTTACCATTCCTCGCCGGGCATCTTCCACGCCACCGTCCGGCACCCGCTGGGCAAATACCTCGGGCTGCTGGGCTTCATCATCCCGGTCGTGGTGTATATGTATTACGTGTATATCGAGGCGTGGTGCCTCGGCTATGCGCTCAATGCCGCCACGGGCACCTTCAGTGTGGCGGGGGTCGACTATGGGCAGTTCTTCGCCACCTTCACGGGCGCGGGCGCGGATGGCGTCGCCCTGCACTTCGGCCTGCACGACGTCGGCCTCTTCGTGCTGATCGTCTACGCCTGCAATTTCTACTTCATCTTCCAGGGCCTCTCCAAGGGCATCGAATTCGTCTGCAAGTGGGGCATGCCCATCCTGATCCTCATCGCCCTGATCATCCTTGCCCGGGTGCTGACCCTCGGCACGCCCGACGCCGCCAAGCCCGGGCAGAACGTGCTCAACGGCCTCGGCTTCATGTGGAATCCCCGGGACGTCGCCGCCGGCCTGAAGAACCCCCAGCTGTGGCTCGCCGCCGCCGGCCAGATCTTCTTCTCCCTTTCCGTCGGCTTCGGCGCCATCATCACCTACGCCAGCTACCTGAAGAAGAAGGACGACGTCGTGCTCAGCAGCCTGACCGCCGCCGCCTGCAACGAATTCTGCGAGGTGGGCCTCGGCGGCCTCATCACCGTGCCGGCCGCCTTCGTGTTCCTCGGCGCGGCCGGCATCGTGGGCCAGGGCACCTTCGGCCTCGGCTTCAACGTGCTGCCGTTCGTCTTCTCGAAGATGCCCTTCGGCGATTTCTTCGCGACCATCTTCTACCTGCTGCTTTTCCTCGCCGCCATCACCAGCTCGCTGTCGATGCTGCAGCCGGGCATCGTGTTCTTCGAGGAAGGCCTCGGGCTCGGGCGCAAGGCCGCCATGGGTTGCCTCGCGTTGCTCACCGGCCTCGGCACCCTGATGGTGTGGTGGTTCTCCAAGGACCTGAAGGCGCTCGACACGATCGATTTTTGGATCGGGACCGTCGGGATCTTCATCCAGGGCATGATCCTGATCATCGTCTACGCCTGGCACATCGGGATCGAGGAGGCCTGGCGGGAGACCCACGCCGGCGCGGCCATGCGCATCCCCGGCTTCTACCAGCCCGTGATGCGTTACATCGCGCCGACGTTCCTTCTCGTGGTTTTCGTGCTGTTCATCGCCGCGAATGTCTTCGGCTGGAACTTCTCCTTCGGCGCCGCGGCGAAGTTCACCCCGACCAACTACGTCACGGATCTCGTCGGCCCCAAAGCCAGCGCGGTTGCGCGCGGGTCCTTTGCTTTCATGACCGCGGTCATCCTGCTCATCGCCTGGCTCATCCACCGGGCGGGCCTGAACTGGGCCCGGCAATCCAAAGGAAACCACCCATGACCACCGGCGGCTGGATCACCATGATTCTTTCGGTCGGCTTCGTGACCGTCCTGTTCATCTACTGCGTGTGCCGGGTGCTGTTCGGCAAGCCGCCCGACGAATAGGACGCGGCGGGGCCCGGTAGAATTTCCTCGAGATCAATCTCGTGAACATCTTCTGCCCGCGCTTCAACCGGGCCACCTGGCCCCTGCCGCCCTCGGGCCTGCTCGGCCCGGTCAAGCTCGTGCCGCTGTCGGCGTTCACGTCGTAGGCGCCCATCGATGCTTTGAGGTAGGGCGGCGAGTCCCTTCGCCGCCGCGGCGCGGAACGGAATCCGCGCCCTACCCCCATTCTCCTCGCGCTTGCGAAATCCGGCGCGGCCGACTACCTTTCCGCCATGATCCGCCGCCTCTCCCTGCTCCTCGCCGGCCTGCTGGCCGTCCAGGTTTCCGCCGTGGTGGTAGAAGTGAACCTCCCCTACAAAGTCCTGCGCCTGAAGGACGGTATGATCTTCACCGACGTGGCCGTGAAAAGCTTCAACCCCGCCGCCGGGACCGTGGTCCTGCAGGCCAACAAGGATTTGATCAGCCTGCGGACCTCGCTGCTCCCGGACGACGTCAATGCCCGCCTGAAGGAACTGACCCCCGTATTGTCCAAGGAGGAACAGGAGGCCGAGAGACTCCAGGAAGCCGCCGACCGGAAGAAAGCCGCCGACACCGCGGAACGCCGGCAGAAGATGGCGGAGGACGAAGCTCAGGCCGTCCGGACCGCCAGCCGGAACCTGAATGTCAAGGTCGCCGAGCAAACCGCCGTCAGGGCGGACCCCCACCTCGAGGAAGTCGGCCGGTTCGCCGAGGAGCGCGCCCGCTCCTATTTCAAATACCAGGACGACCCCTATTCGAACGTCGGGGCGGTGGTCGGCTCGGACATCCTGCTCGAAAACCCGGAACCGGTGCCCGGCTGGCCCGGCCGCTACCGCGTGGAGGGGACCGCCAACCGCCAGTTCATCAACAACCAGGCGAGCGGCTTTGGCCGGGGCAGCAAGGAGTTTGAAATCCTGATCCAGACCGAGGCGGGGAGGAAACCCAAGCTGGTCGAGATCCGGATCAAATAAGCCGGTCCAACCCCCTTGATTTTTTCCGGGCGGCCAGTAGGTTGGCCGCCCTTTTCATTCTTGCCGCGCCGAAGCTCGCCCGAGCGCAGGCGGGTCTCGATCACCTTCACTTTCCCTCTCACTCCTCACTTCCACACCATGTCCACCACCACTCCCCAGAAATTCGAGTTCCAGGCCGAGATCGCCCAGCTCCTCGATATTGTCACGCACTCGCTTTACACGGAGAAGGAAATCTTCGCCCGCGAGCTCGTGTCCAACGCCGCCGACGCCCTGGAGAAGTTCCGCCACACCGCGCTGACCGAGAAGGAGATCGTCGACGCCGACGCCGCGCCCGAAATCAACCTCACCACCGACGACCAGGCGAAGACCCTCACGATCTCGGACACCGGCATCGGCATGACTCGCGCCGAGCTGATCGAGAACCTCGGCACCATCGCCCACTCCGGCTCCAAGGCCTTCCTCAAGGCCCTTGGCGAAGGCGGCCAGAAGAACGCCAACCTCATCGGCCAGTTCGGCGTCGGCTTCTACTCGGCCTTCATGGTCGCCAAGTCCGTCAAGGTCTACTCCCGTTCGTGGCGGACCGGCGAGCCCGGCCACGTCTGGACGAGCGACGGCTCCGGCAGCTACGAGCTCGAGGAGGCCGCCGACCTCCGCCGCGGCAGCAAAATCGTCCTCGCGCTGAAGGACGAGTGCACGGAGTTTGCTGGCGACGGCCGCATCAAGGAAATCCTGGAGCGCTACAGCGCGTTCGTGTCGTTCCCGATCAACCTCAACGGCAAGCGCATCAACACCGTTCAGGCCCTGTGGCTGCGCGGCAAGAACGAGATCAAGGACGAGGAATACACCGAGTTCTACAAGTTCCAGGCCCACGCCTACGAGGATCCGCTGCTGCGCCTGCATTTCTCGGCCGACGCCCCGCTGGCGATCAACGCGCTGCTCTTCGTCCCGCAAGAGAACACCGAGCGCCTCGGCTTCGCCCGCCTTGAGCCCTCCGTCTCGCTCTACTGCCGCCGGGTGCTCATCGACGCCGCGCCGAAGGACCTGCTGCCCGAGTGGCTGCGTTTCCTCAAGGGCGTCGTCGACAGCGAGGACCTGCCGCTGAACATCTCGCGCGAGACCATGCAGGACAAGGCCCTCCTCGAGAAGCTGGGCAAGGTCATCACGAAGCGCTTCCTCAAGTTCCTCGATGAGGAGGCCACGCAGCGGCCCGAGTCCTTCACCAAGTTCTACGCCCAGTTCGGCATCTTCCTGAAGGAGGGCGCCGCGCTCGACTTCACCCACAAGGACCAACTCGTGAAGCTGCTCCGCTTCGAGTCCTCGCTCACCGACAAGACCAAGAGCACCTCGCTGGCCGACTACGTCTCACGCCTGGGCGCCGACCAGAAGGAGATCTATTACCTCGTCGGCGCCAACCGCGCCACCATCGAGAGCGGCCCCTACCTCGAGGGCTTCCGGGCCCGCAACCTCGAGGTGCTCTTCTGCTACGAGCCGGTGGACGAATACGTGATGAACAATGTCCGCGAGTTTGAGGGCAAGCGGCTCATCGCCGCCGACCACGGCGATGTGAAGCTCAGCGAGATCCCCCAGCCCGCGGGCGCGCTCAGTGCCGCCGACACCAAGCAGCTCACCACCTGGCTCAAGGAGACGCTCGGCGATCGCGTCGCCGAGGTGAAGGCCAGCGACCGGCTCGTGGACTCCCCCGCCCTGGCGATCAACGCCGACAAGTTCATGTCCGCCCATATGCGCCGCATGCTGAAAGCCATGAACAAGGATGGCGCCGACACGCCGCAGAAGGTGAACCTCGAGATCAACCCGCGCGCCGCGGTGATGAAGCGCCTTTTCGAGACGCACACCGCAGCGCCCGACAAGGCCAAGCTCGTCGCCGAGCAGATCCTCGACAACGCGCTCATCAGCGCCGGCCTGCTCGAGGACGCGACCCCGATGGTCGCGCGGCTCTACAAGCTGCTGGAGAACATCTGAGGCCCGGCTGAGTTAGTAACGTAATACGTTGCTAACTGGTGGAACCCGTCCTCCGGTCGGGTTTTACCTCCCGGGACCAGACGAACCTGTCCAGCGGCCAGGTTCCACCAGTCAAGGCACCCGGCCTGCGCCCGCCTCCGCGCCCTTGTATTCCGGTCCCGGTTGTGGGATATTATGAATTCCACGGGCACGTTGCTTGCTCCTCGGATCCGACCGGCAGACAGCGCGCCCCGCCCCCGGGGCCTGCGCCCGGGTGACCTGATGCCGTCCAACCCGCCCCGCCCATGAAAACCCAGCGAATCCTGCCGGTCCTCACGTTCGCCCTGGCGCTCGCCGGCGCCGCCGGCGACAAAACCGCCCCTCCCGATATTGTCACCCTGCCCGAAATTGATTTTCCCACCCAGTTGCAACACCGGGGCGTCACCATGGGTGAGGTCCATGTGCTGGTGAAGATCGGCCCGGACGCGCGCCTCATCGACGCGCTGGTGACCGCCTACACCCACAAGGCCTTTGCCGATGCCACGCTCGCGGCCCTGCCGCAAAGCACCTTCCGGCCACGGCAAGTGGACGGACAGCCGGTCACGACCCTCACGGAATTGGTCGTGCGCTTTGAAACGAGGGGCATGCTCGTCGATGAGCGCTTCGGCCGCGACAGCGCCAACCTTCAACCGGGGCAGTTTGCCTACCAGCCCTGTAATCCCGGCCAGCTCGACCGGCCGCTGCAACCCATCAAGGCCCAGTCACCCGTCTATCCGCTGGAACTCAAACAGCAGGGCGTCAGCGGCAGCGTCGTGCTCGAATACTACGTCGATGAATCCGGCCGGGTGCGCATGCCCGTGGTCAGCTCGGCGGCTAACGACATTCTGGCGGACCTGAGCCTGCAAGCGGTCGAGCAATGGCAGTTCCATCCGCCCAGCAGCCAGAGCCAGCCCGTGCTGGTGCGCGTCCGCCAAAGATTCGATTTCGCCCCGCCGAAGCCGGGCTGAGGGCCCGGGGGTGGGCGTTGGTTTCCACCCCGCCGCCTGCCTGCGGGCCGTAGCCTTGGCGAAGGCCTGTCGTCGATATGGAAATCGGCGACCACCTGGGCCGTGGGCTTATTTCTTGATGCCGACGTATTCGAGGTAGGCGTCCTGCGAGCGCGGCCGGCCGAGGAACTTCTCGACCGACCCCGCCACGTCGCGGGTGTGACCCACGCCGTAAACCTCGTCGCGCAGGCGGCGCCCGACCTTTTCGTCGAGGAAGCCGCCGGGGGCGGCCTTGAACACGGAGGCCATGTCGAGCGCCAGCACCTTGGCCCATTGGTAGCCGTAGTAGCCGGCATCGTAGCCGGCGAGGTGGCCGAAATAGGCGACGAAGGCGGTGTCGGGCGCGGGCGCGACCGCCACGCGCTGAAGCACGGCGTTGCTGACGGCGACCACGTCCATGTGCGCCGCCTCCGCCGGGGGCACCGCGTGGAAGGCGAGGTCGATGAGGCCGAGCGACAGCTGGCGGCGGGTGGCGTAACCCTCGGTCGCCTGCCGGGCGGCCACGAGGGCGGCGATGGTCGCGACCGGGATTTTCTTCTCCGAGTCGCGGTAGTCGGCGGCGAAGGTGTCGAGCACGGCCTTGTCCCAGACCCAGTTCTCCAGCATCTGCGACGGTGCCTCGACGAAGTCCTGCGGCACGGTGAACCCGCCCTGCGCCACGAAGCGCGAGCGGCTGAGCATGGCGTGCATCACGTGGCCGAACTCGTGGAAAAGCGTGACGACGTCGCCCTGCTTGAGCAGCGAAGGCTTGTCGGCCGAGGGCGCGGGAAAATTGCAGAGCAGCGCGGCCACCGGCAGGTCGTAGCGCCCGTCCGCCATCACCCCGCCGGACTTCTGCGGGAAGCAGGCGAAGTGGTTGAATTTCCCTTCGCGCGGAAACATGTCCAGGTAGAACGCGCCCATCGGCGTGCCGCTGGCGGCGTCCGCCACGACGTAGAGCTGCACGCCGGGTGCCCAGACATAGGGCGCCTCGACCTGCGTGAACCTGAGGCCGAAGATCTTCTGGTAGATGGCGAACATGCCGTCGAGGGTCGACTGGTAGGGGAAATAGACGCGGAGCGCCTCGGTATCGACGGCGTAGCGGTCCTTGAGGAGCTTGTTGGTGTAGTAACCGATGTCCCACGGCTCGAGCTTCGCGTCGGCCTGCCCGGTGTGTTTCGCCTTCAGTGCGCGGAGCGTCTCCATCTCGGCGGCGAACTTCGGCTGCAACCCCGTGACGAGGTCCTCCTCGAACTTCACGGCGCTGGTGCCGTTCTTCGCCATGCGGGTCTCGATCTGGTAGTCGGCCCAGGTGGCGTAGCCGAGGCGCCGCGCGATGTCGGCGCGCAGGGCGACGAGCTGGGTGAGGACGGGGATGTTGGTCTCGCGGGCGAGGTTGTTGCGGGCGATGCTCAAGCGGCGGCGCGTGGCGGGATCGTCGGCGTTCTCGGCGATGGCGGTGGCGTGCCAGGTGATGCTGGCCATCACCCGGTAGCGGCCGTCGGGCTGCCGGACGCCGGGGCTGTCGAGGAAGCTCTGGGGCACGCCGGCCATTTCTGCGGCGGTGAAATCGAGCGGGGCGCGGGCCTCGTTGATGTTGACAGCGAACTGGGTGTTGAGCGCGGCGAGATCTTTGCGGAGCTTCTCGACCTCGGCGCGCTGGGCGGCGGGCAGCGCCAAGCCGGCGCGGCGGTAGGTGCGCATCTGCTCATCGAGGAGGCGCTGCTCGTCGGCGGCAAGGGCCGGCTTCCGGTCGGCCACGACCTTGAGCGCGCGGTAAAGGTCCTCACGGTAATCGAGTCCGACACTCCACTCCTGAATCCTGACCGTCATCTCGTTGGCGGTGTCGCGCATGGCCTTGTCGACCGCGGACTCGGCGACCGTGCCGAGGACGAGGTAGACGTCGCCCACCTTGGCCGTGATGGCGTCGTAGGCCGCGAAGGTGCTGGCGAAGGTCAGTTGGGCCGGTTCCTGCGCCGCGAGGGCGGCCAGCGCGGCGTCGGCGGTCTTGATGGCGCCCTCGGCCTGCGCCCGGATCTCGTCGGGGGTCAGCGGATAGGCGGGCAGGGTGAGCCCGGCCTTGGCGCGGGCCGCCTCGGCTTGGAAATCAGCCAGCCCGGCGGTCTTGGCCGAGACTTGGCTGAGGAGTGACGGCGCGAGCCACAGGCCGGCGACCAGACGGAGCAGTCGGGAGGGGGATTGCATGGGGGATGAGTGCGGCGGAATCTACGTGCCCCGGCAGTCCGCTCAACCCCTAAAAACACGCCGGGCGCGCCCGGCGTTCCGCAGTAACCCCATGAGTTGCATGGCGGAGCGACCGGTTTTTTAACACGAAAGCCGCTGGCCGGAATTATTTTATAACGGCCGGCTTTCGCGTGCGGGACGGAGGGCAAATCTGCCCAGGAGGCTCAGCAAGGCAGGCATACCAGAATTTTGGTATTCGCACGGGTTGATGAGTCCCGGCCCGGCCGCCCAATCTCTTCACCACATAGCTTGGGCAGTCGCATCCCTGCTTCAGTTCGGGTCGCGCACATCGTTGATGAAAGAGGCAACGGGCGCTTCTCCGGTTGACCGAGGACAAGCGCCACGAGGCGAGCAAGGCGTTGGGGTGTTTAGATTGATGTAGGTGGAAATTTCTTCGATCTGTGAAGGTTCGATAATCGAGAAGCTGCTCAGTAACGATTTTCAATTCTTTGGCCCGCTGGTCTTCACTTACCGAGAAAAGCTCGAACTCATGCCGATGTGCCGATGGGTTCACGACGAGTGTCGAGGCGAGCAGACTACTGTTTCCGAACCATGTCCGGCCGTGTAGTAAAATGTCGGCGCCGAGCCATTGCATCGGAGAAGGCCAGCGCCGGGCCCCACCAGCCCCACTGGCGCAGTCGCTGCGCCCAGCGGGCCGGACGCAGCAACGAGACGGCGGTCAGCAGCACGACCCCGACCGCCAGAAAGCGCAGGGCGAGCCACGCGACCGCATTCCAAGACTGGCCGCTCGCCAGCAAAATGCCCGACACGACCACGAAAGGCAGCCAGAACTGCCAGCGGCCAAACTCCCGCAATCGATGGAGCCGGGACCTCGGCCTGCTCTCCCGCGTCGAGCCCGCCTTGGCCTGACTCAGACCCGATTGCTCACGTTCAATGAGTTTTTGCAGGGCTGCCGGCGGAGCCCGCAGGCGCCAGGCCGCCAGCGCCGCCATCAGGCCGATCATGCCGCAGAACAGCGCCCAGGCGCCGATCAGCCAAGGCAGGCCCGGTGAGGTCACGTGGGCCTTGTCCGCGATCCAGAGCACCACCGCATCGTAGGCCCGGAACAATTCGCCGCCGAGAAAAAGATACTGGAGCAGGATGCCCTGCATGGCCGCCCATATTCCCACAAGCATCCCGCCGAGGGCGAAGCCCGCGACATTCGCGCCGAGCACCTGCACCGATGTGCCGAACAGCAGGCCTTGGGCGGCGATGGCGAGCATGGGCCGCAGTCGGCTGCCCCCCGGAGAGAGGGCCTTGAGGCCCGCGGAGATGAACGGCACCCAGATGACGCGGCCGGGTTGCGTCAACCCAAGGCTCGCGAACACCATCATGCCGGCTTGCAGACTGGACATGACAAGCCCGCGCAATGGCAGCTTGGACGCGTGCAGGATGGTCCCGAGCGTCATTTCCAAACCGCCCGACGCCCCGCCGAACAACCCGATGCGGGTCCATTCACCATAGTCAGCGCAGGCCTGGCGGAGTTCGGCGAGCGCCTCGGGTGAGTTGGCAGAAATCTTCAGGTCAAACCGCCGGCCGAGTCGCGTCTCGATCGCATCGGCGACCCCCGCACGCACGGCCATCACCACGATGCCGGGACGAGCCTGCAGGAGAGCAGGCCAGAGCAACATCAGGCCTTCGCCCCGCGCTTCAAACCGGCCGAATTCATCCAACAGGATGAGTGGTGATTTGACCGGCAGCTCCGCGGCCCAATCGTGCAACCGCTGGCGCGTCTCCGGGACAAACCGGTAAGGCGGGTTGCAGGCTGGATCCTTCTCGGCCCAGGGCAAATCCTCCCCCGTAGCGAGCATGCTCAGCCGGTAGCTATTCGCTCCCTCTCCCACCCGGTGGTGTTCGCCTGCTCCCGCCAGGAACCCGTCAATCCGGCCGCCCTGCGTGCGCTGCCAGGCAGCGAGCTCGGCGAGGAGCTTGGTCTTGCCGCTACCGGGCGGGCCGATGACTGAGATGAGCAGACCGGGGACGGCAGGAACGTTCAGTGGAGTATCACTCATGCCTTGAATCAGCCCATACCACTGGAAAGAATATGGAGCTGGCCGCGTCCCCTTCCGCACGCGCCGGCGCAAGGTGGAACATCAATTCATGAGCCCAACTCCAGATACGACTGCATTTGCCGCCGCCGTGCTCGCGGGCGGCCGTGCAATTCGCATGGGGGCCGACAAGGCCTTTCTGCCATGGCGAGGTCAGCGTCTGCTGGACCGCCAGCTCAGCGTGCTCCGCGCCCTTGGTCCGGCAGAGTTGCTGGTATCGGGCCGACCGGGCGTGGACTACAATGTGGCGGGAGTGCATTTGGTGTTGGATCACGTGGCCGACCAGGGCCCGTTGGGCGGTCTGGCTGCCGTGTTGGAGGCGACGACCGCATCCCATGTGGTTTTGCTGGCCGTTGATCTGCCGGCCATGACCCCGGGATTTCTCCGCCGCATGCTCGCTCATCGCCGCCCAGGAGTCGGCGCCGTGGCGCGCACGGCATCGGGCTGGGAGCCACTGGCGGCCGTTTATCCGCGGGAAATCCTGCCGCTGGTGCGCGAGCGTCTCGCACGGCATGAACTTGCCTTGCATTTCCTGCTCTCGGCCGCGGTCGCCGGCGGGTGGTTGCTGCCGGTGGAAGCGACTGCCGATGATCTGCGTTTGCTGACTAACCTGAACACGCCTGCTGACATAGCTGCCCACGAATAATGGCATGCTGAGATCGGAAAACAGGCCATCCAAAAGGTATCTGTCAGTGACCATGGGTATCGGCGGTTAAATCGTTCAAACTCCTGAAAAAAAGGAGCGGAACCGCTGGGGGCTCCGCTCCGAGAACTCCAAAGACTGGGGTCCCGACTAGCAACCCGACATGATCTTGCCCTTCTGGAAGGTAAGCTTGGCGTCCTTGGGCAGGTCGACCGCTTCCTTGGTGGAGAAGGTGAAGCCCTTGGCGGACACCTCGACCACCTTGCCGGCGGCCACCACGACTTCACCAGCTTCGTTGGTCACCTTGACGACCGCGCCCTTCTTGAGCCAGGCGGGATTCTCCACATCGAGAACGACCTGGATCTTGTTGGCCTCAATGGCGAGGACCTTACCGGTGGCGGAAGTCGCCGGGGCCGCGGCGAAGGCCGAAGCGAAACCGAAGGCGACGAAGGCGAGAGCCCCAATGATGAATTTTTTCATAATAGTATTCTGGTTGATGATGATTTGAATGCAGTGGCGAGGTTCAGGCTGGGTCAGATCGCGATCTGAAACATGAGCCGGAAGGTGTTATAGCTCGAAACCTTGTCGAGCGGGGCAAAGGTGACCGGGTCGACGCGGCCGCCGATCAGACCGGTGGGCGTGCCGAATTCCGTCTTGAGGTATTCCGCGGTGATGCGGACGCGCTGTTGATGGATGTAGTAGTTGATGCCGGCACCGGACTGGGTGATCTTCTGGTCGTTTATGCCCAGCAGGTGCGCGAACTCCCACTTCTCATAAATGGCATAGGGCTGCAGACGACCTTCCTTGCCAAAGGTCTGCGGAAGCAGGTAGGCGCCCTTGACGAACCCACCCTTCTTCTGCCCGTTGATGCCGGTGATATTCGCGAGCCGGTCGCCGCCATTGAAGTTCGTCTTGTAGGCGTCGTCGAAGTCGGTCTTGAGATATTGGGCGTTGACCGTGTAGGTGCCGGCCTCGGTCGGGTATTCAAACATCAGGTCGGCGGCCACGGCGGTGTAGTCCACGGTTTCTTCGTTGGCCAGGACGCCGGTGGGACCGACATTGCGGTAGACCACGGCGGGCTCATAGGCGAAGCCCACGCCGACTGTGAAGATTTTCATCTCTCCGAAGTAGGTGCCTTGGTATCCGGAACCGGGCTCGGCATCGAGGAACGCGTAATGCACCCGGCCAACGATCTCGGGGTTGGTTTCCGGCTCGATGCTGGAGGTCACAACGGCGCCGCTGAACGGATTCGTAGACTTGGTCACGCCCTCGCGGCCCTGAAAGGCCCCAACGAAGTATTTGACCTTCTCCTCGTTGAAGCTGCCCCAGAGCACGGCGCCGATGTCGCGGCTGAACTTGGCCGGGGAACTGCCGTAGGCGCTGTAGACGAACATGGACCGGTCGAGCGTCAGAGGTGCGAAGCAATCATCGAGATTCGCCCGCGTCAGCGGGATCTTCGTCAAGCCAAGCTTGAGATTGAGCGCATCGGAGAAGTTGCCGATGACATAGCCGTCGATGATACGGACATCGCGGTCGTTCCAATCGGTGTCCTGGGCAACAACCCCGTAACCGAGACTGCCCTGCTTGGCGGTGCCGACATTGCCGCAAGTCTGGAACTTGAAGCCCCAGGTGTCGTCCATCATGCCGGTCAAGGTCAACCGCAGCCGTTGGAAGTGGATGTCGGTGCGGTCGCCCATGCGATCCTGACCGGCGCCGTAGTCGGTATTTTCGGCATAGACCTGCCCCTTTAGTTCAATGGTGAGTTCCTTCATCCCGATTTGTCCGGGGAACGACATCCCGGCCTGACCAGGCAGCGTCGCCGCGAGGACGGTAACAAGGGCGAGTGCGCCCAGTTTGGTAGGTGTTAATTTCATGATCTGTCGGTTTGGTGGCCCGATCTGGTTGGGGGTGGGCCACTGCGCCGGAAGGGCGAGGTGACGGACACGCGGGAGACAGCGATCATCTGGGGCCGGGAGGTAAAAGCCGCTCGCACCCTATCGTTCAAACGTTCGTTAGAACGTTAGTCTATTCCAATACCCCGCACTTGGATCGGTAGCAGAACGAGGATATTTCCAGATAACCTTTCCTTATGCTGGGTCGGCTTGCGATTAGTAGCTTTGATTCCCGAGGCTGGCCGCGACCTAACTCTGCGAGGCGGCAGGGCATTATGCCTGCGTCCAGCTATGCAACGTCGGGCTAGGCGAAACCACGGGCGCGGAATCTCCCCCCTGTCGCGATCACCTCGTCGCTGTCGGCGCCTCCGGCCACACCGGGAACGCGCACTGGGGGCTCCGCCGGGCCTGCACCGCGGAGAAATCCACGACCGACTGTTTCATCACCGGGGAGTCCGCGGCATGGCAGGTCAGGCAGGCGCCCACCTGCAAAATCCGGCGCTGCTCCTCGGGGGTGAAGGGCCGAACATCATCACGCGTGGACAACATTCCGCTCCGGGATTTGAGAAAACCAATCCAGGCATCGGCCGGCAGACCGTCCTGGGGCAGGATCTCGTGCATTGGGGTGAACTGCCAGCGCCCCACCCCTTTCGCCACAACGTAGCGCAGTTCACCGCGGCCGTAGCCAAGCGCGACCGGATCATTGTGACACGACTGGCAGGACCGGGCCTCGCGGCGGATGGTGTGGGCGAAGGTGCGGGCATACATTCGCCGGAACACCGGGTCGGCTGGCTGGCCGGCCTGCAGGTTGCGATCCAGTTCCATGATCATGCCGGGCACGAAGGTATCCACCACGCCTTGCGGCCGGTTCGCGTCGGTGAGATCGGTGCGGATGCCGAGGGTCGGTGGCGCGGTCTCGAAACCCTCGGACGATTCCACCCAGGCTCCCTTGGTCGACATTTGGGTGAGATGGTCGAACCCCTCCAACTCCGGCTTGAACGAGGTGTGGCAGGAAATGCAACGGGGCGCCCACCCCGAGTGGCAGGCGTTGCACGTCAGCCGGTCATGACCGTTGCCTTCCACGCAGACGGGCAGAGGGGCCCGCAGTTCCGCAGATTGGCCGGTGCGCTTGCGCCGCAACTGGCCAACGCCACTGGAGTCGATGGTGACGTTGACCAGGGCGCTGCCCGTGCGGGTGGTGCCGAAGCGCTGGGATGCTTCGAGCGTCCATTCCCGAATCGCGAGCAACTTGAGGGATTCCGGATCGAGCTTCGCCGCCGGCAGAGAGGCAAGCGGACGGGCGTGGCAATCCTCGCAGCGGATCTGCACCTGTTCATTCTTGTGCGCAACCGTCCGGCCATCGCCCATCACCTCGGTGGCGGTGTGGCAATCGATGCAGTCCAAGCCCCGTTCCTGATGGATGTCGGGCGTCATGCGGGTGAAATACCGCCCGTCGTCCAGCCGCCGGAACTGCGCGGGCGTGGCCACCCGGTCCGCTTGCAGCGCGGCGGCGGGCGGCGGTTCGTGCCTCTCGTGCCAGCCTTCGTAGTTCGTCGAGATGCGACCCGACCGGCTGTGGCAACCAAAGCAATGGTTGTTGTCCGCGTTGACGGAAAGCGCCGGATGCACCTTTGGAATCTCACCGCGGGCACCGAGCGGAGCGGCCTCATAGCGGGCCAGGCCCTCGCTCGCGGCCTGATCATAGACGAGGTGGCAGGCATTGCACCCGCCTCCGCGTGATTCCTGGACGATCGGGCCCCAGGCGGTCTTTTCCTGACCGAGGTGACAGGACGCGCAAAGCTGTCGCAGGTGACTGTCGGCCGCGGAAGTGCCGAGGTCACGCACATGTGGCGGGGTGGCCGCAGCCGCGGTGGTCTCCCCGAAGACCCGCCGGTTGGCCGAAATGACGCCCGCGAAGGTCGTCATGATCGAATGCTCCACCCGGGGAATGATGTCGGTGTGGCAGCCGGCCAGTCCGCAGGTGCGCGGCGCATCGGAGAGATTGCCAGGCACGCGGATCATGCCGGCATGCGCCCGCTCCTTGTCCAGTGTGAACCGGTCGCCCTCATGACACGACGCGCAGCCGATGCTTTCGGGGCGATGGGCATCTCCTAGCCCGGTGATGTCGCCATGGCAGACCAGGCATCCCTCCGGCCGGCCCAGCACCACCGGCAACTTCGCCGGAATACCGCCGGCCGGTTCCGGCGCAGCCGCGATGATAAATCCGGGCCGGAGATCGCTGCTTCCGCTTGGCCAATTGGGCCGCCAGCTCCAGTTTTCGCCCCGCAGAAATAATCCGACGCCGCAAAGGATGAGGTAAGCGCCGCCGGTCATCAGGAGAAAGGCCTTCGTCCGCGCAGCCCATGCCTCCGTCATCCGCGGGAGCATTGCGGCCAGCACCAGCACGAGCCCCCCGGCGACCAGGACCGCCAGCGGCCAGGTCGTCCAATGCAGGATTTCCTGCAGGCCGAGGAAATACCACGGGCCTTTCACCAAGGCTTCCAGCCCGTCATGCAACCCCGGCGACAGCACGAATGCCACCGCCCCGGTGACCAGCGAGACGACCGTGAAGGTCCCGGATTTCGGCCAGAGCCGGCGGGCATGCTCGATGATTACCAGCCACACGATGATGGTGGCGGTCGCCGCATGCTGCACATAAACGACCATCAATTGGTCGGCCGCACCCACGAGGAGAGTCGCGAGTGGCGGTCCGGCGAACGGAATAATGGTGATCGCCTCCGTGAAGATGAGTTGGGCCTGCCGGGCGTCGGCATCGCCCCGCAGGAGGAACCCTGACAGCATCAGATAGGCGATGACCGGCACGCTCAGGACCAGCCGCAGCCAGACGGCGGGTTTCACCCGGGTCTCGGTCGCCGCCTGGAAGTGGTCCAAGACATGCAGCCCGGTGAAGACGAGGAACACCTGCGCCGTCCAATAATGCACATTGCGCAAAAATACCGCACCCGGATTGCCCAGGAGCCACTCGGCGATGGACCGGGCGCCATCGCGGGGATCGAAGGCCCCGGCGAGCAGCATACCCGATCCGGCGCACAGCACGAAGGCCGCGATCGCCACATCGCCCGTCGTCACGCCGCGAAACGTCAGGAACCGCCGCGGCTCGCTTGCGGGTTCAGTCGGCATGGGCGGTCCAGCCTCCGGTTTTCGCATCCGGCAGGACGCGCAGGGGGGTGAGCGGACGCACGGCCGGCCCCGACAGCACTCGACCGTCGGCCGCGAAACTGGAACCGTGGCAGGGACAAACGATCGTGCCATCCTTGATCCTATCCAGCCGGCACCCGAGATGGGTGCAGCGGGACGCGAACGCCCGCACGTTTCCATCGGGGCCGCGGTTCACAATGGCCTCGCCAGCCACGCTCAGACCGGTAGGCACATCCGGCGGAATGGGAACAGGGGCCGGCTGGTTTTGCACCCGCACCCGTCGCAGCATGGGCCCGAGCGCCCAGGCGAGAGGCACGGACGCGAGCATCCACAAAAGCGTCCGCCTGCTGAAAACATTGGGGTGGGGATGACCGGGACGCATGTTGATGGCAAGGAGGTCACACGGGCCCGGCAGGTGCAAGGCCGCCCCAGGCGAGGCCGCGGCGGTTAGCAACCCTCGCGTTTCTTTTTCTTGGGCGCCTCTCCCGGCTTGGCGGTGTTGTCCGCCGGCGGTGGTGGCGTCAGGGCGGGCAGCTTTTCCGGCGAGCCGCTGGTGACACCGCGGGGCGTGCCGCCGAAGTGTTTCGCGAGGGCGGAACTCCTGGCAAAGGCGGCTTTGGCTTCGGGGGTGTCCGCGGCCGGCCGGACGGGAAAGAGCACCTCAGCGTCCCAGGCAGCGAGCCCGCCGGCGAGCATGTGGACGGATTTGAATCCCTGGGCCTTCAGCAAAATCCAGGCTTGGGCCGCGGGCACATCGTCCTTGGCATAGAGCACGATCTTCTCCGCCCGGGAGGCGACTTGGTCGGTCAGCTGCGCCAGCGGCACATGCCGCGCCCCGGGTATCCGGTGGGCGGCGAACTCCTCGTCGGAGCGCAGATCGATGAGGACGTAGTCAGCGCGGCCGGTGACCAGCCAGTCGGCCAGTTCGGCGGGCGCGAGGCGGTCTGCGGTGACACTGGAGAGCCGGGCCAGTTCGCGGGTATCGATCGTCACCCGGCCTTCGTGGTAGGGATTGCCGGCAATGGCTGCGAATGCACCCACCGCGAGGAGCCCCAGCATCAGCATGCGGGCGGCATTGAGCGGCCGCGGGGAACCGGTCAGCGATCCCGGGGCGGGACTGACCCCGCCCAGCAGCTTCTCGGCCCACTCGGCGGCGATGAAGGCACCGATCGCCATAACCACGACCCCGAAGACGACCACGCCATAGGGCAGACCGGTCCATCCGGGGATCGTCAGCTCGCCCATGGGCGTCGCCTGCGTCCAAGCTGCGATATAAGGATAAACTTCACCGAAGCCAAACAGGCCCGCCATGATGCCGAGCAGGTAGAAGACGGCGTCGATCCGGCCGGTGGCGGCCGAGACAACCGAGGTGCCGGGGCAATAGCCGCCGATGACGAAGCCAACCCCGAGCAGCAAGCCGCCGGCGATCTGCGGCAGAAGGAACGTGGGCGTCAGGTGGACGAGCGACAGATCAACCAGCCCCAGGCGCGAAACCACATAGAGCCCGGCCATCGCGGTGACGATGGCGGTGAACATCACCTTCAGCACCGCGAGGTCGCTGAAATAGAACTGCGCGGTGAGCTTGCGGGCGCTGCCGAAACCGGCCTGCTCGAGGCAAAAGCCGAAGCCCAGACCGATGACAAAGGCGATGATGAGCGAGAACTCATCGCTGAACAATCCGAACGAATAGAAAGGTGCGTTCATAGCCATTGCCTCCGGACAAACCAGGCCAGCGCGTAGGCACCGCCGAAGATGCACATCATGGCCGCCCAACTGCCGAGATTAAGGAGTGCTCCGCCGCTGAGCGCCTGGCCGCTCATGCAGCCGAGGGCCAGCTTGGCGCCGACGGCGAGGATGGCCCCGCCGACAAAGGCCAGGAGCAGCCGCCACTTGGTCGAGATATTGGGACCTTTTTCCACGGTCACCTTCAGGCGATTGGCGAAGGCACCCGAGAGCAGGCCGCCGATGAAGACGCCCAGCACCTCGAACACGAGCCAGTCCTTCAGCGGGTTTTTGGTGCCATCGCCCAGATATTCGACGAAAAAGGCGTTATTCTCCGCGTGGGCGGGAGCGGCGGCATGCACCGCCGTGGCGACCACCGAGGTGAAGGCGCCGGAAGCGCCGAGCCCGCGTCCCATCACGACGAAGGTCGTGAGCAGAACGAGCCCGAGACCGAATCCCGCGAGGTAGGGATTCAGGTAAGGTTTTGGGGGAAGATTGGGGTGGGACATGGCGGAAATGATCTGATGGCGGATTGGTTCAGGGGCCGGCAGCGACGCGCAGCCAGTGGCTTTCCTGGCCCGCGAAAACGAGGATGAACCGCAACGCCAGGCCGCCGACCAGCACGAGGACGGCGGGAGCGAGGGTGTGGCGGATGCGGTTCTGCAATTCGAGGAACTGCAGGATGAGCGGGGTGATGATGCCGATGCCGATCACCAGCACCCAGAACGGCGCGGCGTAAGCGCCCGTCAGCAGCAGCGCCCCGGCCCGCGCATTGACCTCGGTCGAGGTCACCAGGCCGATGAGGAAAAGCATCAGCAGGCCCAGTTCGATGGTGAGAAAACTGTTGTCGGCCCGGGTCAGGATCGGGGCGATGCTGGTGTCTGGCCCGCGGCCCTGCGACCAGCGGGCGAGCGAGGTGAGCAGAATGTCGGCAAAGGCCGGCCGGTCTTCCTCCTTCATGGAAATGACCAGAATGGCATGCAACAGGGCGGCGGCGGTGGAGAGTCCGGAGAAGAGGAACAGCGGCCCGAGGAGCGAGGTGTTCCACAGCGGTCTTGCCGGCAGGCCGCTGATCAAAACGCCCGTGTAGACGCCCAGCGCGACGCCGATGAGCATGTTGCTCACGCCGATGCCGATCACCATGCGCTGCCGGGCGAGGATATAATCGCTGATCGTCAGCAGCACCGGGAAGCGCTTGGCTAGGGAGGGAATCGCTTCCGGCAGATGCGTGAGGGCGTTGGCCAGCAGGGCCGGATAAACGAGGAGCAGGATATACGAACCCCACGACATGGGTGCGGTCGGCTCGAACGAGAGGTAGAGCCGCCACACATAGAACTTGTGCGAGAGGTCCATGAACAGGGCCAGCATGCCGATGCTCAGCAGGGCCAGGCCGACGAGGGGCCCGAGGGTGCAGCACACCATGGCTTGGCGCTCCCGGGGTTTGGCCACGAGCAGGCGGACACCTGCGATGATCATGAGCCCGGCCACGAGCCCGCCGATGAAGAGGTAGACCGGAATCTCCCAGCCCCAGGCGTGCAGGAGGGGATCAATCCCGGGATTGTGACGGGTGGTGGTCAGTTCGAGGGGCATGGCGGTTCAGGTGAGGTAGAAAACATGGGGCTGGCAGCCGGTGTGCGGCAGCAGCGAGTGGTGGGCGCGGGAGCTGAGCAAACGGGCGACCTCGCTCTGGGGATCCTCGAGGTCACCGAAGTGCATGCAGTGTGTCGGGCAGACCGAGACGCAGGCCGGCTTGAGGCCCTGCTCGACGCGGTGGATGCAGAAGGTGCATTTGTCGATGTAGCCTTCCGGGTGGACGAAGCGGGCGTCGTAGGGGCAGGCCGCGATGCAGGCCTTGCAGCCGATGCACTTCTCGTGGGTGACGAGCACCACCCCACCCTCATGGATGTGGCTGGCCCCCGTCGGGCAGCAATACACGCACGGCGGGTTCGCGCAGTGGTTGCACCGCTCCGAGCGGATTTCCAACTGCAGCGTGGGATTCTTCCCGCGCACCTCCTCGGTGATCCAGTCGCGGTTGTAACCCTCGGGGACGCTGTTCTCCGTCTTGCAGGCGACGACGCAGTCCATGCAGCCGACGCAGCGTTTCGTATCGATGACCATTACATAGCGCATGGGTCAGGTCTCCGCCTCAAGGGTGACGAAATTCACGTTCATCGCGGTGCCGCCCATGAGGGGGTCGGTCTTGTAACGGGTGATCATCTGCGCGTCGCTCGCGCCCTTGCCGTAGGCGTGGCGCATCCCGCGGGCGGTGTGGCCGAAGCCGTGGACGAGGTAGACGCAATCCGGCCGGATGCGCTCCGTGGCTTTCACCTTCACCCGGTTGCTCAGGATGCCGTCCTGGTTCCGCAGGCGCACTAGGTCGCCGCTTTTCAGGCCGGCGCGCTGCGCGATGTCGGCGTTCACCCAGACGGCGTTCTCGTCCATCATGTCGCTGAGCAGACGGTTGGTGTGCGTGCGGCTGAAGGAGTGGACCGGGGCGCGGCCGAACAGGAGGCGGAAGGCCCCGGGCGGGCTGGCCACGGGCGGGGTGTATTTCGGCACGGGATCGAAGCCGGCCTTTTCAAGCTGCGGGGAATAAAACTCGATCTTGCCCGAGGGCGTGCCGAACTCGGCGGAAACGCCTTCCTCGAAGTAGATCGGCTGGCGCGGGCCCCGGATGATACCATTCTTCTTGAGCTCGGCGAAATCGAGCCCCGCCTCGGTGACGCGGTGCTCCAGGTATTCCTCGATGGTCTTCCACGGATAGAAAGCCGCGAGCCCAAGCTTTTCGGCAAGTTTCCGGGCGATCCACCAGTTGGGCTTCTGGTCGTCCGGCGAATCCATGACCGGCTGCCGGAGCGCGACAAAGGGTTCCTTGAAGAGTTCGACGTTGAGCTCGTCGTAACGCTCCAGGTAGGTGGACTCCGGCAGCACCACGTCGGCCCAGCCGGCGGTTTCACTGGGGATCACGTCGACGACCACGAGCAGGTCGAGCTGCTGGATGGCCCGGATGGTCTCGGCCTCGTTGGGCAGGGCGTGGAGGAGATTCGTGGCGTAGACCATCCACCCCTTGATCGGGTAAGGCTTGCCCGTGATGGTGGCGTCCCGGATGCCCGTGGTGATGGCCTCGTGGGCGAAGGGATATTTGTGGTCGGGGTTGTCGACCTTCGGTTTCGCCGGCTTCGGATACGGCGGATACGGATAATCCGGCATGTCCATGCTCGACGGCGTGTAGAAGCCTCCCTTGCGGCCCCAGCTGCCGAGGAGGGCGTTGAGCAAGGCGATGGCCCGGCTGCGCTGGGCATCGTCGCCATTCCAATTCACGTGGCGGCCGGGGTGAACCAGGGTGGCCGGGCGGTAACGGGCCATTTCGCGGGCCGTGGCGCGGATCGTATCCGGATCGATGCCGGTTTCCGGGTAGGCCCACTCCGGCGTGTAGCCGGTGATTGACGCGGCGAACTGCTCGAAGCCAAACCCATGCTGCTCCACATACGCGGCGTCGTAGAGCTTCTCGGTGACGATGACGTTCATCCAGGCGAGGACCAGGGCGAGGTCAGTGCCGGGCTTGATCGGCAGGTAAAACTTGGCCTTGCTGGCGGCGACGGAAAAGCGCGGGTCGACGACGATGACGCTCGCCCCGCGGCCGACCGCCGTGGCGAACTCCTGCACCTGGGTGTTGTGCATGTTCTCGCCCAGATGGGAGCCGATGAGGACCAGGCATTGCGCGTTCTCGATGTCGGTGCGCTCGGGTGAGCCAACATCCTCGCCGTAGGTGAGCCGAAAACCAACGTCCCGCGGACCGCGGCATTGGGCAAAGGAGGGAGCGGCAATGTTGGCCGTGCCGTAGGCCTTGAGCGTATGCTTGAGGAAGGTGCCCCCGACCCCGTGGCTGAACAGCGCCATGGATTCCGGGCCGTGCTCGGTCTTGATCTTCTGCATCTTCCCGGCGATGTAATCCAGCGCCTCGTCCCAGGTGACGGCCTGCCATTTCTCCTCGCCGCGCTCCTTGGTGCGGATGAGCGGGGTGCGGAGGCGGTCCGGATCAGAATGCGCGCCAATGCCACCGGTGCCGCGAGGGCAGAGTCGCCCGCGGCACAGCGGGTCGGCGGGGTTGCCCTCAATCTTCCACAGCTTGCCGTCACGGACGCTGGCGATCGCGCCGCACTTCCAGAAACAAATGTCGCAGAAGGTCGGGACTTTCCGGATCCCGGACTGGCCCGCCGGCTTGGGGCCCATGGCCAGGGCCGGACTGCCCCGGCCCATCGCTCCGGCCGCCACCAAAGTGGTCGCGGTGATCTTGAGGAAGCGGCGGCGGGAGAGGTCTTGCATGTCTACGCAGGGGTAAAGAGTGACTTGTAGGTCGGAGATTTTTTGACCGGACGCCCGGCAAAGGCCCATTCGACGACCCCGTCGGTGAACTGGAGCGTGCAGATGCCCTTCGCGGCCAGCTGTTCCTGCGCGATGTCCCCGAGCAGGCAGAGCGGACCGCGGCAATACAGCACAAGGGTCTTGTTCTTAGGGAGACTCTTCATGCGCTCACCCAGCTGCTCAATCGGGCAGGAGATCGCGTCCGGAAGGTGCCCGGCGTCGTATTCCACCTGGGGACGCAGATCGAGCAGGGTCACGGAGCCCTTCTTGAGCATCTTGCTCAGCGTTTCCTGATCCACCATTCCCCGGGACTTCCGTTGGTCGGTCAGGTTGCTGCGCAGCACCTGGAGTTCCACCAGCCGGCTGGAGCAGAAATCACGGTATTGCAGCCAGAACGCCGTCACCTCGTTGTCTGCCATGGCGTAGGTGACGTAGCGACCGGTCTTCCGGGCGACCACGAGCCGCACCTGGCTCAGCTTCTGGAGGTGATGGGAGACGGTGGCGATGGGCAAACCCACGGCCTTGGACAAGGCATCAACCGTGCGCTCGCACTGGCACAGCAGGCTGAGGATGCGCAGCCGCTGCGGGCTGGAGAGGGCGTTACCCAGCTTGGCGATCTGCTCGAAAAGCGCGGCGGCTTGGCTGCGGTTTGTCATTCTAATGGTTGTTTGAATGTTATGCTTTGGGCCGGAAGTCAAAAACCAACCCCCGGCGTTGTCCGTTCATTCAGCCAGTTATCCTGCATATTAGCCAATCTTTGATGCCGATCCCGCCGGAACGTGCAGGTCTCGGTCCTTCGACCAGGCATGATGGTCTTGCTTGTTGGCCGCATTAGTCGGCCTGCAACCCGGAACCGCCGACAAAGGAATCTTTGCCTATTTCGCATTTGTGCGAAACAGTCTGCGCATGAATCCCCGCGCTCCTCTCCATCAGCTCCGCCAACGGGCGGAGGTCTTCAAGGCCTTGGGCCACCCCGACCGGTTGCGCATCGTGGACGATCTGGTTGCGGGCGAACGCTGCGTATGCGACCTGGTGAAATCTGTCGGCTCCAGTTGGTCCACGGTGTCACGTCACCTCTCGGTCTTAAGACAAGCGGGGGTGGTGGCGGATGAGAAGCGCGGGCTGCAGGTGTTCTACTCCATCGCGCTGCCCTGCGTGCCTTCCTTCATGGACTGCCTCGACGCCGCAAGGAAAGGAGAAGCGGTCGAAATGCGCCGCTGCTGCGGCTGAGCCCGCGTTTCAGCCCAACCATTACTCCCCACCCCGGTCTAAAGCACATGAACACCCGCAAGGAACTGCAGATTCTCGGCCTGATGGCCGCCGTCTTCGCCGGTTTTTACTTCCTGCCGCTCGGCACGCCACGTTTTGACGGCGCGGTTCAAGAAGCACTGGCGCTCACCAAATGGTATGCGCGGGAGCACGTGATCCTCTGCCTCCTGCCGGCTTTCTGGATCGCCGGGGCGATCGGCGCTTTCGTCTCCCAGCAGTCGGTCATGCGTTACTTCGGGCCCAACGCCCCGAAGGCCACGAGCTATGGCGTCGCGTCCGTTTCCGGCACGATTTTGGCGGTTTGCTCCTGCACGGTGCTGCCGCTCTTCGCGGGCATCCACCGCATGGGGGCGGGCCTCGGTCCAGCCATTGCCTTCCTCTATTCTGGTCCGGCTATCAATGTCCTGGCCATCGTCCTGACGGCCAAGGTGCTCGGCCTGCAGCTAGGCGTAGCCCGCGCGATTGGCGCCGTGGTGTTCAGTGTGGTCATCGGCGTCGCCATGCACCTGATGTTCCGGCATGAGGAACGGGCCAAGGCCGCCAAGATGGCCGAACTGCCGGAGCCGCCGGCTGCCCGCCCGCTCTGGAAGACGGCGGTGTTCTTCGGGCTGATGGTGGCCATCCTGATCTTCGCAAACTGGGGCCGGGCCGACGAAACAACCGGCTTCTTTGCCGCGGTGTTCGCGGCGAAGTGGTGGTTGTCCGCCATCTTTGCTGCGATGTTGTGGGTGATCCTGTGGCGGTGGTTTGCGCTTTCTGCGATCCGATTGGGCGTGACGGCGTCAGCGGTCGCTTTATCGGCCGTGATAATTCCCACGCAGCCAACCCTGGCTGTCCTCCTCGGTATCGCCGGGCTCGCATGGGCGACTGCCGGGCAGGAGGGTGAGTCCGGCGAGTGGTTCGACCAGTCCTGGGCCAACGCCAAACAGATTTTCCCGTTGCTCATCGGCGGAGTGCTCGTTGCGGGCTTGCTACTCGGCCGGCCAGGGCACGAGGGGCTGATCCCGAACGCATGGATCGCCAATTCAGTCGGCGGAAATTCCTTGGCCGCAAATGCCTTCTCCGCGGTGGCGGGTGCGCTGATGTATTTCGCCACGCTGACCGAGGTGCCCATTCTCCAGGGTCTCATCGGCAGTGGGATGGGCCAGGGCCCGGCCCTCGCCCTGCTCCTCGCCGGTCCGGCACTCAGCCTACCAAGCATGATTGTGCTCAATTCGATCATGGGACCGAAGAAAACCGCCGCCTACGTCGGCCTCGTCATCATCCTCTCCACCCTCGTCGGCTGGGGCTACGGAGCTTGGGCAAGCTGAACCTCGCTTATCCCAATGAATCTCACCTTTTCATCTTCCGCCAGCATACCAGACCGTTCGTCGTTCGTCCGTGCAGTCTATTTACGTCCGATTCTTGCCGCCTTCCTCCTCAGTCTTGGTGCTATCTTTCTGGGCGGATGTGGTGAAGGCGGAGCTGGCGCCACCAAACCAGCGGCACCGGCGGTCGCGGTGATGGTCGAGCCTGTCGCCCCCCGGCAGTTTGTGCGCCTGCTTGCCGTCACCGGCACCGTCGAACCCACGACCGTCGCGGGATTGGCCTCTCAAGCCGAGGGGCCGGTTCTTGGCTGCCGCGTGCGCGAGGGCGACCGGGTAACCGCCGGACAGGAACTGCTCCGCATTGGCCGGCATCTCTCGGCCGAGGCCACGCAAGCTTCCGCTCGCGAGGAACTGCACCGGCAGGAACAGGAGTTTAAGCGCATTACAACCCTCGTCGCCAACAAGGCGGTGGCCACTGACCAGCTCGATGCCACGCGCGCCGCGCTGGAACGCGCCCGGGCGGCTCTCGCCCAAGCCGAACAGTCGGCCGGCGACTATTCGATTCGCGCCCCTTGGGCCGGCGTAGTCTCGCGAGTGCGGGTGGCGGACGGAAACTACGTCGCCCCGCGCATGCCGTTGGTGGATGTTTACGATCCGTCGAGCCTGGTGCTGCGATTCACCGTGCCCGAGGATCATGCCTTTGCCCTCGCGGCGGATGGCCGCGTCCAGGCGACCTTCGATGCCCTGCCGGGCCGTGCGTTCACACTCAGGATAATCCGCGCCTACCCCGAACTCGATCGCCGGTTGCGCACCCGCACATTTGAGGCCGCATTGGCGGACGACGCCACCTTTGCCCCCGGGATGTTCGCCCGCGTGCGGGCCGTGTTGCAGGACGAGCCAGCCGCATTGACCGTGCCGGTGGAAGCCGTGCTCGGCGACGACAACTCCCGTTTTGTCTTTCTATTTTCCGAAGGCAAAGCCGTGCGCCGCCTGGTGGAGACCGGTTTCGAGCAGGATGGCCGGGTCTGGGTTCGCCAAGGCCTCAAAGCCGGGGACCGCGTGATCATTGGCGGCATCGAGCGGGTAAAGGATGGCTCGGAGGTGCGCCTCGAAGGTGGCAAGCCAGCTACGAAGGATTCCAAACCATGATTCGGACCGCCATCAACCGCCGTGTTTCCACGGCGGTTCTCGCCCTCGGCCTGGCGATCTTTGGCGCGCTCAATCTGCGCACCCTGCCCGTCGACTTTCTGCCTTCGGTCAAGTATCCGCTGATCAAGCTCTCGATCGTCTGGCCTGGCGCCACGCCCGACGACATCGACCGCGGCCTCGCCGATCCCATCGAGCGCCAGATCGCCTCCGTAGATGGGCTCGACTACCTCACCTCGAGTTCCCTGGAGGGACTCTATCAACTCGATGTCAACTACCGCTATGGCGTGAACGTGGATGTCGCCTACCAGGACACGCTCGCCGCCTTCGCCCGCGCCCAGAAGGACCTCCCGGCTGACATCGACCCACCGGTCATCATCAAGGCCGACCCGTCGCAACTGCCGATCGTGCAGATCGCCTTCGAGTCAGACCGAATGGACCTCACGCAACTGCGCACCTGGGTGGATAACTGGCTTACCGACCGTCTCCTCGCCGCCGGTGGTGTGGCGGCCGTGGATGTGGCCGGCGGACTCAAGCGCGAGATTCGGATCATGGTGGATGGAGGAAAACTGGAGAAACACGGCCTCAGCCTCGAACTTGTTGAGCGCCGCTTGAAGGAGGAAAACGTGCAGCGTCTCGGCGGCCGGGTCACCGGACCTAACCGCGAAACCATAGTGAGAACCTTGGGCGAGTTCACCAATCTCGAAACGATCCGCCAGATTGTGCTGGTGCGCGGCGAGGGCGGCGCGCGCATCCGGGTAAGCGATGTGGCGACGGTCGAAGATTCCCATGAGGAGGTTCGGCTGATCACACGGCTCGACGGCCACCCGGCGGTGAAGGCCAACATCATCAAGCAAGCCGACGCCAACACCGTCGTGACCGTGCGCAATGTCGAGCGGCGCCTCGCCGAGCTGTCACCGGCCTTCCCAGCCGGCCTTTCCTACAAGCTCCTCGAAAACCAAGCTGACTACATCACCGACTCGATGAAGGGCGTGCGCAATACCGCGCTTGAAGCCCTGGCGCTGGTGGTGCTGGTGCTCTTCGTCTTCCTCGGCAATCCGCGGCAGGTGCTCATCATCGCCATCGCCCTGCCTTTCGCCCTCTTGGTAAATTTCTTCGTCATGCGCCTGGCGGGATTTTCGCTGAACATCTTTTCTCTGGGTGGACTGGTGGTCGCCATCGGCGTGTTGCCCGACGCGTCGATCATCGTGGTGGAAAACATCACCCGTCGGCGCAGTCTGCAACGCGGCGACGCCCCGGCGGCGGTGGCCGAAGCAGGCACCCGCGAAGTCGGCGGTGCCATCTTCGCCGCCACCGTCACCTTTATCGCGCTGTTCGCGCCTTTTTTGCTGGTGCCTGGCATGATCACGCTGCTCTTCCGCGAACTCGTGCTCGTTGTGCTGGGCCTGATGGTCATCGCGGGCATCGGAGCGATCACGCTTACCCCCATGCTGGGGTCGGTCTGGCTGAAGGGTGAGCACAACGAAAATTCGTGGAGCGAACGGTTCAATCGCCGCCTGCAGGCCGGCTATGGCTGGCTGCTCCGTCTGGCCCTGCGCGCCCGGGTGCTTGCCGTCATCCTCTTCGTGGTGGTCGCAGGGCTGGGAGTCGTGTTGTTCAAGAAAGCCGGGGCCGAGTTCTTCCCGGCCGTGGACGACGGCCGCATCATGGTCAAGGTCCGCATGCCCGCCGGGGCGGCGCTGGAGCGCATGGATGCGATCAACGCGCAGATCGAGGCCCTCGTGCGCGGCGACAAACGCGTGCGCAGCGTCTTCACCCTCACGGGTGGTGCGGTGCGCGGACTTTATACGCAGAAGATCGGCAACGAGGGCTCGGTCGACATCGAACTCGTGCCGGCCGGCGAACGGGCGATCACCACCGCTGCATTCATCGCCGAATTGCGGCCCAGGGTCGCCAAACTTCACGCACCGGGAGCCACCCTCGCCGTGATGCAAAAGCCCATGCGCGGCATCCGTGTGCTGGGTCAGGCCGAGATCGAGGTGGAGATCAACGGCTCCGAAATCGACACTTTGTTCAAAACAGCCAACGACATCGCCGGACGCCTGCGGCAGCGCCCCGAGCTGACTAACGTCTACGTGTCCCTCGACTACTCCAAACCGGAGTGGCAGGTGGAAATCGACCGCACCCGCGCCGCTGAGCACGGCCTGACCGTCGCGGCCATCGCCGGCACACTGCGCGGCTACATCGGCGGGGATGTGCCGACCCGCTATCGCGAAGCCAGCGATCTTTACGACCTACGCGTGCTCGTGCCCGAACGCAGCCTGCACTCGCGTTCTGATGTCGAGAGCCTCGTGCTGACCACTCCGGCCGGCGATCCTGTTCGGTTGCGCGAAGTCGCTGCCGTGCGCTCCGCCACGGGTCCGGTTGAGATCGTCCGTCAGAACCAGATCAAGCAGGTCATCGTCCGCTGTGATCCGCAGGGCGTGGATCTCAGCTCCGCGCAAGCGGCCACCACCCTCGCCCTTGCCGATGTGACCTGGCCGTCGGGCTACAATTACACCATCGGCGGCAAGGCCCGCCAGATGGCGGAGATGCAAGGCGTGGTGAAAAGCATCCTCGGCCTTGCGGTGTTCTTCTCGTTCATCGTGCTGGCCGCGCAGTTCAACAGCCTGCGCCTGCCCCTGGTGATCCTGATTGCTGCTCCCTTCTGCCTCACCGGCCTCGGGTATGGGCTGTGGCTGGCCGGGCAGCCCTTCGCAGCGACGGTAATCATCGCCGCCATGATCGTTCTGGCGGCTAACGTGATTGATGGCGTGCTCCTCATCGAGACGGCCGAACACCAGCGCGTCGCGGGAAAATCCCTTATCGATGCCACCCTCGGGGCGGGCCTGAGCCGTCTGCGGCCTCGCCTCATGACGGTCCTGCCCGCCGTGTTCGGCTTCGCGCCCCTAGCCTTCGCGCTGGAGGAAGGCGGCGAACTCCTCCGCCCCATGGCCGCCGCCGCCATTGGCGGACTGCTGCTCAACGTTTTCGTCGCGCTGTTCCTCGTGCCGGTGCTCTACACGTGGCTGGCCGGACGGAACTCGCCTGTGCCTGCTTCGTCGCCAATCTCAACGATCGGCCTCCCCGGCGCCAATCCCTCCGACAATAATGTCTGAGCACGCCCATAGCCACGATCATGCGCCGGCCAGTTTTGGCCGGGCATTCGCCATCGGCATCGCACTCAACGGTGCCTTCGTGCTGATCGAGGCCATCTACGGCTGGCGGGCTGGGTCGCTGGCGCTGCTGGCTGACGCCGGTCACAATCTAAGCGACGTGGGCGGGCTCGTCCTAGCTTGGGCGGCGCTCGCGGCCGCCCGCGTGCGGCCCGACGCCCGCCACACCTACGGCTGGCGCCGCGGTTCGACTCTCGCGAGTTTTACCAATGCCGTGATTCTCCTCGTGGCAATGGGTTCCCTGGCTTGGGAGGCCATCCAACGGCTGCAAACGCCATCGCCGGTGGCGGCCGGCACTGTGATGGTGGTGGCCGGGATCGGCGTGATCATCAACGGCGTCACCGCCGCGCTGTTCATGGCGGGCAGTAAGAGCGATCTGAATATCCGCGGCGCCTTCCTGCACATGGCGGCGGACGCGCTGGTGTCGGTCGGCGTCGTGCTGGCGGGAGCACTGTATTTGTGGCGGGGTTGGACGTGGATCGATCCGGTGGTGACCTTGCTCATCACCGCGGTCATCGTCGTGGGCACGTGGTCGCTCTTCCGCAAGTCGCTGCATCTGCTCTTTGATGGCGTGCCCGAAAATGTCGATGTGTCGGCTGTGCGGGATAAGCTGCTAGGCCTGCCCGGCGTGATCGGTGTGCATGACCTCCATGTCTGGGCGCTGGATACCACGGCGACGGCCCTCACGGCCCATCTCGTGATCAGCGCCGGTCATCGCGATCCGGACGCCCTGCTGCACGAGGCGGAGGAAGAACTGCACGAGCACTTCGAGATTCGGCACATGACCCTGCAACTCGAATCGGAAGCCTTCGCCCAAACCTGCACCGTCGGCGCCCAGACCTGCGGCGCACCTCCCGCAAATCGCGCAATCAAAGGAAACACATGAAAAAGATCCAAATCCTCGGCACCGGCTGTGCCAAATGCCAGAAACTCACCGCGGTTGCCGATGAGGCCGCCAAGGCCCTCGGTCTCCCCTACGAGATTGAGAAGGTCACCGAGATCGACCGCATCATGGGCTTCGGTGTGATGTTCACCCCAGCTCTCGTCGTCGACGGTGTCGTCAAGGTCGCGGGTAAAGTGCCCTCGCTGGAAGACACGAAGAAACTGCTCGCCTGAACCTTTCCTCCTATGAATGCCACCGCGCCAAAGTGTGCCTGCAGTTGCAACTGTGATTCCGGTCCGACCGCGCTCGTTTATTCCTGTTCCGGTTCAGCCGACACCGGGGAAATCGCCGACCGTGCCGCGCGCCGGCTCGATGCCGAGGACAAGGCGTGGATGTCCTGCCTCGCAGGCATCGGCGGACGGGTCAGCGGCCTGATGGCCAATGCCGCCGCGGCGCCCATGCTCCTCGCCATCGACGGCTGCCCGCAGGACTGCGCGAAGAAAACTCTCGAGCTCGCCGGCTTCACAGATGTGAAGCATGTGCGCGTGACCGACCTCGGCTTCAAGAAGGGCAAAACGCCCCTCACCGAGGAGGCGATCAGCCAAATCGCCGCCACCGCCGCCGCCCTGATTAAAAGCTGAACTCTGCTTTATCCCATGAAACCCATCCGCGCTCTGCGCTTCGTTCTGATTCCTATAGTCTGTCTGGCGGCTCTGGCCGCCGGGCTCCGCGCCGCCGATACCCCGGCACCTACCGACAACAAGGTTGCGCTACCGCGGCTAGTCGACTTGGGGGCAGACAAGTGTATTCCGTGCAAAATGATGGCCCCTATCCTCGCCGAATTGGAGAAGGAGTATGCCGGTCAAATCAATGTCGTGTTCATTGATGTCTGGAAAAACCGCGATGAAGGTCCTCGTTACGGAATCCGGGTGATCCCGACGCAGATTTTCTTCGATGCAAGCGGCAAGGAGCTGTTCCGCCACGAAGGCTTTTACGCGAAGAAGGACATTCTCGCGAAGTGGGCTGAACTCGGCGTCGCCCTGCGGGTGCCCGTTGCGACCGGGCAACCATGAAGATGCGCGGACTGCTGCTAGTCGGACTGGCTGCGATTGTTGCCACGGCCTGCAGTCATCGAGCGGGGCCCCTTCCGCCAGCGGTCCCGCTTGCTCCCCCGCCGTCCGGCACGGCGGAGGCGTCGGTGCCCCTTCCGGCGAAAACCCCCTATGAAGGCAAGGCCCAGGCCCGGGCCCTGTATCTCGAAAATTACGCCCGCGGCTACAGCAGCGCCTCTTCCGACTATGCCTCGCCTGGTTGCCTATGCACCGCTGAAGGAGATCCTGGGTTGTATGAGGCGGCCATGAACGGATTCTATGCGGGCCGAGACGCCGGCGCGGCCGCCTGGGCCAAGAAACAGCGGCCGACCCCGGTGGAGGCTGCACCGGTCCCTGGCACATCGCCGGCAACAAAACCGTCCCCTCAACGCTAGCAAAGCGCCCCTTCAAACCGACCACCATGGAAACACTCTTTATCCAACTCTCCGATGCGATGAGCGGCGCGCCGCTTGTCGCGTTGGCTGCAGCGTTTGCCTGGGGCGTGCTGAGCATCGTGCTCAGCCCGTGCCACCTCGCGAGCATCCCGCTGATCGTCGGGTATCTCCAGGGCGGTGGAGCGGTGACGCCGCGCCGGGCGGCCGGTCTGTCGACCCTGTTTGCGCTCGGTATCCTCGGATCGATCGCGCTCATCGGCGCAGTCACGGCTGCCGCCGGCCGGATGCTGGGTGATATTGGCGTCTGGGGGAACTATGCAGTCGCCGGCGTCTTCCTCGTTTTCGGCCTGCACCTGCTCGATGTCCTCCCGATCCCCGACGGCTGGCGCCCGGCTCCCAACCAGCCGCGCCGTGGCCCGCTCGGCGCCCTGCTGTTCGGGCTGGTGTTTGGGGTGGCGCTGGGACCCTGCACCTTCGGATTCATGGCTCCGGTGCTGGGTATCACCTTTGGTATGGCCAAAACCGCTCCTCTATTTGCTTTTGGTGTGCTCGCTCTATTCGGACTCGGCCACTGCGGGGTCATCGGCCTCGCGGGCTTTTCCAGCACCTGGGTGCAGCGCTGGCTGTCGTGGCAGGACAACACCCCCGGCGCCAAGTGGCTGCGTCGAGCCTGCGGCGTCCTCGTTCTCCTCGGCGGTGTCTACATGGTTCTGACCGCCCACTAGCGGAGAAACCTCAGCAGCAGCGATCCGGATTCTTGCCTCCCGCGGGCAGACAAAGCTCCTTCGCGAGGCAATCCGTGTGCTTGGAGCCCAGTTGCAGCACCAACCGGTCCGGTTCCTGCCTGACCGAAGCCACCACGAGCTGCACGACATTACAGGTCTCGTATTCGAGCTCGACGGGCAGATCCTCGGTGCCGAGGACCGGCGCCGCGTGGGCAAACGCCTTGAGGAGCTTACCGCCCGTGATCCGGTGGTCCGTGTCGTCTCCCACCCAGGTCTGGAGGAGGCAGGTCACCAGGCGGCGCACCGTGCCGCCGCAATCGACGAAATCCTTCTGCACGCGTCCCACTTCAGTCACATGGAAATGGGGTTCGATCGAATCGCCGTCCGTCCAGACCACGATGATCGGCAAGTCAGGCGCAGCGGCGAGAGCAGCTTTGAGAGCAGATACCTTGATTCCCGTGCTCAAGGGAGTGGGCGGGTTGCAGGCGCAGGAACTGTCTTTGCAGCAGGAATCGTTGGAAGAACTCATGGGTTTGAAGGAAGGTCGTCTTGGCCGGAAATCAATCGCCGTCGCCAATTTTAATCCCCGCGGCGGCAAGCCGCTGGGGATGCAAGGCGTGCCGGGGCAGCGCCAAGGCAATGATGGCCGCAATCAAGGCGAAAACGAACGCACCCCAGAGGCATCCGGCCAAGCCCGCCATTTGGAACAAAATGCCCGACAAAAGGCAGCCGATCAACCTGCCCCCCGCGTTGGCCATATAGTAGAAGCCGACATTGAGGGCGACCTTGTCCCCGTCGGTGTAGTCAAGGATCAGAAAGGAATGCACCGCGGAGTTGAGCGCGAAGACCGCACCGAAGACCGCCAAGCCACCAACCAGCACCATGGCGGGAGACGCGCCCATCGCAAAGGTGACCGGCACCAAGGCTGCCACGGCGGCGAGGGCAAATCCCGACACCGTGGCGGTGGCCCCGCCGGGGGTATGCCCACGGAGGAGTGACGGAGAAATTGATTGAATGATGCCGTAGCCAATCACCCACAAGGCCATGAAAGTGCCGACCTGAGTGAAGCTCCAGCCGAGGGTGCCCTGCAAGAACACTGGCACCCCCACGACAAACCAGATGTCGCGGGCGCCGAATAGAAAGAGCCGGGCGGCCGACAGGACGTTGATCTCGCGTGTCTTTGAGAAGAGCTGGCTGAAGCCGACCTTGGCCTTCGCCTTACCCATGTCCGGCGGCAACGCCATCCTCGAGCCGAGCCATACGCAGACCAATGCACCGGCCATGATGTAGAGGGCGCCAGTATAGCCCGCGACATTCAGCAGGAAGCCGCCCAAGAAGAAGCCCACCCCCTTCAGCGCGTTTTTCGAGCCCGTGAGGATGGCAACCCACTTGAAAAGTGCTCCTTTGGCGTCCTCGGGCACCAGCACCTTGATGGCGCTCTTCGAGCTCATCTTGGTAAGATCCTTCGCAATGCCGGACAGGGCCTGCGAGGCCATGACATAGGCGACCGAAGCCCATTCCGGCCACCCCGGGTTAAGAAGGGCCAGTGCGACCAAGGCGACCACCTGCAGGAGCAGTCCCCAGAGCAGCGTCACCCGCAATCCCATCCGGCTCGCCAGCCACCCGCCGAGGAGATTGGTGACGATGCCGAAGAACTCGTAGAACAGGAACAGGAACGCGAGCTGCACCGGGCTGTAGCCCAGGTGGAAGAAGTGCAGCAGCACGAGCAGGCGCAGGGCCCCGTCCGTGAGCGTAAAGGCCCAATACGCTGCAGTGACGAAGATGTAGTTGCGGACGTTCAACTAGGGGCGCGTCACAGCGAGGCGGCGACCTTGCGCGTCAGTTCCGCCATTCGGTTGGAGTAGCCCCACTCGTTGTCATACCAAGCGTAGATTTTCACCATCCGCTTGTTCACCACCATGGTGGAAAGCGCGTCGATGGTCGCCGACGCCGGGTTACCCTTGAAGTCGATGGAGACCAAGGGACGTATCTCGTAAGCGAGGATGCCCTTGAGCGGAGCCGTCTCGCTTGCGGCCTTCAGGAGTGCGTTCACCTCCTCGATCGTAGTGTCCCGCTTCACTTGGAAGACGCAGTCGGTGAGCGAACCAGTGAGCAGGGGAACGCGGATGGCGTGGCCGTTCAACTTGCCGAGCAGTTCGGGATAGATGAGCCCGATGGCAGTCGCGCTACCGGTGGTCGTGGGGATCAGTGAGAGACCCGCCGCCCGGGCACGGCGCAGGTCCTTGTGCGGGGCGTCGATGATCGTCTGCGTGTTGGTGGCATCATGGACGGTCGTGATCGCGCCATGCTCGATGCCCAGCCCCTCATGAATCACTTTGACGACAGGCGCGAGGCAGTTGGTCGTGCAGGAAGCGTTAGTGAGCAGGCGGTGCTTCCTGCCGTCGTAGAGATGGTCGTTCACCCCCATGACGATGTTGAGCGCATCGCCACCTTTAACCGGGGCAGCCACAATCACCTTCTTCACCCCCCGCTCGAAGTAAGGCGCCAGTTGGTCAGTGGTGCGGAACTTGCCACTGCATTCCAGCACGATATCAACGCCGTGCGTGACCCAATCGACTTCGCCGGGTTTCGTGTGCTCCGTGAACGCCACCCGCCGGTCGCCAATCCGAATCGTGGTCTCGCTCTCCACACCCGCCTCATGTTGCCAACGGCCCTGCACCGAGTCGAACGTCAGGAGATGGGCGGCACACTCAGCGCCGCCCTTCGGATCGTTGATCACGACCCAATCAAATTCGGGCCATGCCCATGCTGCGCGAAACGTTAGCCGGCCGATGCGGCCGAAGCCATTGATGCCAATGCGGACTTTTTTCATGACTTGAGAACGCGGGTGATTGGGCGATTACTCTGTCTTGGCCGCCGGGGCCGAAGGGAGGGTGAACTTCTCGCCAACGCTGCGCACGGTCCATTCGTCCAGCTGTTCGTCCCGAAACGCGGTGAAAATGCCGATCCGGCTGTTGATCTGCGAGGCAACCTCGACGAATTTCTTCAAAACGGCGTCGTGCTCGCCGGTGAACCCGGCGGGGTCGGGCGATCCCCAATGCGCGATGATCGGTTGCCCTGGCCAGACGGGGCAGGTCTCCCTGGCGTGGTCGCACACCGTGATGACGAAATCGAACTTCGTTTCGCGGAATTCATCCCAGGATTTGCTGCGGGCCTGACTGGCATCGATACCAAAGTATTTTTCCAGCACTTCCACCGTGTGGGGGTTGACATTGCCCGTCGGATGGGACCCCGCACTGTAGCTTTCAAAGCGGCCCTTGCCGCGGGCTCTCAAAATGTATTCTGCGATGACGCTCCGGGCTGAGTTGCCGGTGCATAGGAAAAGAACCTTGTAAGGGGCTTTCGTGCTCATGATAGAATTCTCGTGGATTTTGGGGTTCGGCAACACACTGGGCTGTCGTCCCCGAGGTTATCCCGGAGCTTGTGCAGCTTCTGCCTGTCGCGTTGGAAAATCTTGTCCTCCTGCGCGCAGTCTTGAAGGCAGGCTAGGTTTGACTGAAGAACCCGCGGTGGCGTGGACACGAGACTGTAAACCCGCCAATTGGCCTCGCGCTTGACGGTCACCATCCCGTGAGCCTTGAGGTAGGCTAGGTGCTTGGAAACCTTTACCTGCGGTTCGCCGAGTATTTCCTGCACGTGACAAACGCACAGCGGGCCCCGGCACAGGAGGTTCAGGATGCGCAGTCGCGTGCGGTCACAAAAGCACTCGTAGATTTGGATCAATTCCACACCGAAAAAGTATACGCTGGGAGGAATATACATCAATTGGCATATTGTTACGATTCGGTGTCGGCGCACTTGTGCTACCGGAATGTCCAACCGATGGTCCTTGAAGAGAGCCGACTAGACGCTCCACGTGCCAACTTCGCCACCCTGCTAGGCATCGGGGTGGCAAACCTTTGCATATGGCCAAAACCAAGTGGCGGCGCTGGCTCACACGGCGTGTGCTCATCAGGAATCGCAACAGCGCACTCTGCCATCGATGCTCACGGCTGAAACACCTGACCATCTCTTATGGGAAGAGGCACATTCAGTGATGATTGCAACAGAGAATCAATGACTCGAATCACTGTGCACCTTTTCGACCAAGCTCATCAGTGCATGCGAGCCGCTTGAGACGCTCAAAACAAAAGATTGTCCAGTGCACCATGATTCTTCGTGTGACGGAGACTATCTGCGAGCTCGGCCTGACTCGTCGGTCGGTTCGATCAGGACATCAGTGACGAGGGGCCCAAGGAATCTGGAACCATCCCGCAAAGTCGCGGATTGGCCGATACTGATCTCCGTAGCCTGAGCCTGACTGACCGCCAGATAGACTTCCCGCAGGTGGCGGCCTCGCACGCTGATTTTATGGGTGGCGAAGATGATCACACAATTGGTCTCGTCCTCGGACAATTCCACGCGAAGCAGGAACGCATAGGGCAGCGCGAGTTGTTGACGGTGCGATTGCAACCGGAGGCAGACGGCGGGGACATCCTGCGTGACGAGGCAACCCGGATTGCGCGGTTGGTCTTCGCCGGGAAACTTGGGCTTGAGTCCGCTCATAGGCGCATACGCATGCCTTGGTCCGGAGCCTCGGAGTGGCGGTGACTGGGTGAGTAATCCTCGGAGGAGGAATAGGACCGGGTGCGTGCCACAGCCCGCACCGGAATCACATGCACTTCCGGCGGCGGCAGAAACCGGGCATCCGGATGGCCGGCGAGGTAGGTGCCGATTTGCGCCCGCACCTGCTGGAGGTAGCTCCACGCGCGGGCGAGATGGGTCCGGAACGCCGACCGGATTTCCCGGTGCCGGGTAAATTCAATCGCGGAAGTCCGCGCTTCAGAACGCAGGCCGGCGGCATCGAGAAAAGCCTCGCGATCAGGCACGAAGATCCGGACGGATTCCCGGCCGCGGGTGGCAGCAACGTAGAGACCCTCGCGCGAGGCCGCACCAGCGAGGAAGACTTTATCGACCGTGGTCCCTTGGGAGGCATGCGAAGTGAGTGCGTAGCCGTAGGCCACTTGGCGGGAGCGAAGGGTGGAACCGTCCTGCAGGACGAGTTGGCCGGAAGCGTTGACTGATTGGACGGTGACCTTGCTGCCGTTGGCCAGCCGGCGAGTCTGACCGGCAGGTGTTGAGACGTGGGCGATCGAGCGTAGCCGCAACCGGTCGCCAGCGGCCACGGGAGTCGAGCGCTCTTCACACACTGTCCAGGCGAGTCCGGACTGGCGGGGTGACACGGACACTTCCCCGGCGCGGCCGGCCACGATGAGCCGGCGTTGTTCCCGGCGGATCACGCGCAATTCGTCGCCCTTCGCAAAATGCTTCGTCGTCTTGTGGGCGACCAGAATGTCGCCGGGTTGGTAATTGCGGTGATCCTTGTGCTGGGCGCGGGTCCAGTCCTTGGACCGCAGGGCGGCAAAATCACGGTCGGGTCCGGTCAACTTGCCGTCGGCGCGGAGCCGGTGGCGGGCTTCAAGATTAAGGTGATCGATTTCGGACCACGTCGGGGCGACCATGAGAGCGGTTTTTGCGCGCTCCTGCATTCCCTCACGCGTGCGGATCTGCTTGGTTTCCTGAGAAGCGCGAAGCCATTCTTCCACCATCTGCTGGCGACGAGCGGAGGGAGAGTCGATTTCGACAATCGCGCCCATCCGGTCGAGTTTACGCAGGCCGGCGGTGAGCCGGCCGGCCGCCAAATCCTCCGCGGCCTTCCGGTAGGCAGGGTTGGCGGCTTGGCGGTGGACTTCGCTGAGGGTCACGACCCGGACGCGGGTTTCCCGTTCGATGATCCGGGCGGCATCGCCGGCCTCGACGCTCTTGTGCTGCGCTGAATCCCCCACGAGCAGCAGCCGGGCGTTTTGGGCCGTGGTGATGTCCACCAGTTGCTTCAGTTGCCGGGTGGACAACAGGCCGTATTCATCGACGACGACCACTTGATTTTTCAGGGATTGCTGCAAAGCGGGATCAACCAGCAGGCGCTGGACAGTGGCGGTGGCCTCAAGAACCGCGCCAGCGGAAGCGCGGCCGGCCGACGCCTGATTCACCCCGTCCCGCTGGAGGACCTCCACGGCTTGGGTGCTGGGCGCAAAGCAGGCGACCTTCCGATTATACCGCGTCACACCCTCGATGAGGGTGGCCAGGGTTTGCGTTTTCCCGGTGCCGGCCCGGCCCCGCAGAACCGTCACAGCGTCGCGGGAGTCGAGGGCTCTTTCAACGGCCTGACGCTGTTCGCGGGAGAGGTGGGTGGATTCGTCAGAGGAAATAAAACCGAAGCCGGAATCATGCACGCCGACCCCGGCATTGAGCTGGCTGATGAGGTCACGTTCGAGATCGAGGGCGGCCTGGGTGGACACTTGCCCGTCGGCGCGCAACAGGTGGCGGTCGGCCGCCAGGGCGGCCTTGACCGCGACAAGGGAATGGACGCCGTAGGTCTCTCGGAGCACCGCGGCCGTGAACTCATATTCCGGCACAACGGTCCGCCGCTCAAACAGGTGCTCAGCGGCCCGAGCGATGGCATCATCCAGGCTGACGGCCTCGGGCGTCGCACGTGGGGCACCGGATTTAAGGGCCCGGAGTTGCGCAAGCTCGCTCTCGTTCACCTGGGCAAGCTGACCTTGCCGGACCTCATCCGGCGTCAGCTCGTATTGCTTCGCGGCGCGATTTTCCCGGACGAGGATGGCGATTTCGTCGCGGGAGAGCTCCCGGCCGAGTTCGGCCTCGCGGGCGGCGATAGCCTGGTCGCGCTGCTGCGCGCGCTTGGAAAACCGTTCGAGCAAATCCGAAGATATTCCGGCCAATTCGAAGCCATTCGAGCGGCGTTCGATCTGGTAGCCGAGTTGCCGGACCTCCCGGGCGAGGGCATTGCGATAAACCTCCGTGAGATACTTGGTCCGCTCGAAGATGTTCGAGCTTTCGAGGGCCAGAAGCCTCCCTGACTTCGAATCTCTTCGAGTCATATTGAAAATGAACGCGTGCGAATGCAGGTGTGGGTCCAGGGCCCGGCTCTCGCCGTGCTGGAAGACGGCGGCGGCGATGGCCCCGGAGGTGACGTAGCGCTTGTTGACCCCGCGGCCGGTCTGGTGGCAGGCATGGGCCTCCAATTCACGCAGGGCCTCTGTGACGGCGGTTTCATGGGCGGCGAGGAGCCGATCGTCGCCACCGAGGAAGGCTTGAATCGAGACGGACTTGGGGGCGTTGAAGGTGGCGTCATAACCGGCACGGCGGCCGGCCGCCATCCGTTCGGTGAGTTTTTGTCCGGTCAGGGCGTGGTGATTACTGGCGACCCGCTCAAAGGCCTCATCGGTGATCGTAGCGCCCTCGGCGAGACCGACGGCCGCACAGAGCTGGCCGTGGCAGGTGCCCTCGACCTTCATGCCCTGCGCATAGTAGTCGGCCTGGCGGAGGTATTCGCCCAAAGCTTTGCTGAAGGCCTTGCAGGTGCGGATCGTCAGCATCCGCCACCTCCAACCACCACACCTGGATCAAAGGAACCAAGGATAATCTTACCTGAAAAATGACCAAGTAACCCAGGAAACCAACGACTCAACGAAACCAACTCAACGAAAACACCACGAACAAAGACCAAGCAATCTACCAACTCTATCAACCAACCAACGGATGAACCCACAAAGAAACCTGCTTCACCCAACAAAAATAAAACAAAGCAGTAAGGGAGGACACCAACGTCCAAGCGTTGCCGCTTAGATTGCGCCCGAGGCGCTCCCCTTGCACCACCCGACCACCACGCATACCGTTCACTATTCACCACCATGTCGCTACCCATCCACTCCCCGCTCACAACCTCTCGACCCACCACCTTGGCCGAGGCGGTGGAGCAGTCGCGATTTCCACGCAACCATGCCACCTTCCGGCTGGCGTCCCATCGGGACGAATTGCTGCGACTGAGGCAGGCCGGTGAATCGGTGGAGACGCTGGCCGCCGGCCTGCGGCTTGTCGGCGTCGAAATCGGCCGCGAAACCCTGCGGCGGTGGCTCCAGCGGGAGTTGGGGCGCCCGCCAGCGAAGCGCCGGAGGGGCCAGGGGCGGCGCACCGCAGGGGTAGATCCAAGCGGCCGGGCCACGCTCGCGGCCGCCGACCGAAGCAGGGCAGACCCGCCCACGGAAGCGCCCGCGCCCCGGTCCGACACCGGGTTGGCCGGCGACCATGTTCCCGGGCCAGAGGTCTCCGGCCTCATCCGGCCCGGCGAAACCCCCATGCAGGCGTTGCAGCGCCGGGTCGCAGAACTACGGACGCGCAAGGCAGCGGAGTGGCCGCCGGACATCATGCCGTTGGGAGGACAGGGAGATAAACTGCTCACCCCGCCAGCTTGAACGAGCGGGCCGGCCGAACGGAGCCCGCTTAGCGAACACTCAGTTGGGGCCGTGTTCGCCCCACGGCAGCGCCGTCACGCCCGAGGGGATCGCGACCGAGTGCGGATCGGAAGCGCGGAGGCGCTCCGCTAATTCAGCGTGGAGGGCCACGCGCACCGATTGATCCAGACGATATCCCGGCGCGGTCCGGTCGAGCCAGTGGATCAGCTTCGGGGCTTTTTGTTTGGCCGCCCGGCCAGCGATCATCCGGTAATGGGGCTCCTTTTTGCAATACCACCCCAGACGGCCCTGATGATCCTGCCACCAACGGCTGACGGTGGCTTCAAGCGTAAGTTTGCTTCTTTTGCCGGCTTGGCGGCGCACCTCCGGCAAGGCATCAAGCAGATGCCCTTCGGCCGGGTGGCCTTTGCGGAAGGACTTTTGCAGGCGCAGATGGAATGCGCCCCACCAAGGCGGATGGATGCGGGCCATGCGCGCGGCGGGAGCGTGCGGCGGTTCGTCCGCAAAGTAAGTGTCCGTGATGACGCGCGGATCACGCTCCTGCCAGAAGGCTTGGACCGCGTCCCTTGCCACCTGTCGCGCGGCCGGGGTGCTCTCGCAGTTGGCCGGTCGATGTTCCACTCTGCCGCGGAGCCGTGCGAGGACGGGCGCCTCGACTTGACCGTGCGTCACCCGCCCAGCCGAAAAGAAAGACCCCTGGGCGGACCCCATCTCCGAACGCAGTGGGGCGTAGGTGGGGCTGCCAGCGGGGTTGAAGACCGGATCGGTTGCTTGCGCTTCCATCAGCGCGAGACAGCCGGCCCAGCGCGGGATTTGTCGATGACGGATCGCGGCGCTGATTTCCGTGACGAAGGGTGCCGCCAGTTCCGGCCGATCCGCGAGGCAGCCGGGACTTCTTGCGGCCAGCCAAACGCGGCTCACCGCCCAATCCGTGAGGACTTGGGTCCAGGAGTTGAATCCTTTGGGCAGAACGAGGTGCAGAAGGGCCATTATACTCCAAAGAGGCCGTTTCGCCAGTCGGCGGTTCCGGCCGGCATCCGGGCACGCCTTTGCCGGCGCTCGCCAAGCCTCGGCCGGCAAACACGTGCCCCGCGATGGCCGGCGAGGCCCGGGAACGTCGCGCGGGAGATCGGGGCCGGCCCGCTGGCGCTCGCGCGCCGCTCCGCCTGCTGGCTCCGCGGCGGGCGTCCGGCCCCGACCACCCGCGCTCGCCCCGGGTAGGCGCAACGGAGCCTGAATACGCTCATAACGCGGGCGCGTGGCAGCCGATCAACTCCGAGTGCCGGTCGGCGATGCCGTTCAGCTGCCGCGCTCGTGAATCCTGATTTTGCTGGGGACGGGGTGGTTTCAGGATTTGGGCGTGCGTTCTCGAGAGTCGCCGGAACTCCGCGCGCATCGGCTCCCGATGCGCGGCCACGGCGTGTCCGGCCCCGGCGGCCGGCACACCTATCTGGGGGCTGAAGGTCGCCCCCAGCCCCGGCACGGCTGTGCTAAAATCGCCGCCCGTGTTGAACCATCAGACGGATCCTATGCGGCCGCACCAGCACACGGGCTGATGCACATCGCCCGAGATCGAATCAACCCTTGTGCTGTCGGCTCCATTCCGCCGTCATGCGGAACATGATGGCGCCCGGTTCAGACTCGGTCACTCCGTCCGATCAGTTGGAATTTCTTCTGGTCGGTGCCGCCGATGGCATGGCTCACCTCGCCGATCCCCTCGGGGACTTCCGAGAGCATGTCAGTGCCCTCTGGCACCTGCCGCTGGGGCAGAGGGTGCGCGTAGACTTGCGTGATTGCGAATTGCCCTGGCTGCAGGGCAGGCTGGAATTGGCGCAGGCACCGGATTTGCCGCTGGATACGAGGCAAGCGCTCATGCTGCGAATCGGGACCATCGAATTTTCCAGCCGTCAGATTGTCGCCTGGGCGCTGGGCTGAGGCTCGCAGCGAATTTCGCGGCTGGGGATCTCTTCAGCGGGCCTCAGTAACCAGCTATCAATAAACGGTAATATACTATCGACTATCGGCACAATATGGCGATAGTCGTTTCTATGTTATCGCTAAGAAGCGCTCCGGAAGTCGCCGCCGAACTCGCCCAACGGGTTCGAGCTCGGCGCTTGCAGCGCGCCTGGACCCAAGCGGAAATGGCCCGGCGGGCGGGGATCAGGGAGGCAACTTATGTCCTGTTCGAGCGCACGGGCAAGATTTCACTCCTTCGGCTTTTGAAGGTGCTCGACATGCTGGGCCTGCTGGATGAATTCGACCGCATTGCGCGTGAGCCGGACTACGCGGGCATGACGCTGGCGGATGTGGTGAAGCCGGAGCGGAAACGCGGGAGCCGGCGACGCCCATGAGCCAGATCACCATTCGTTACCTGGGGGAAAAAGTCGGCACGCTTGCGGATAGCGTTGGCGGGATCGTCTTCGAATATGCTGCGCCCTTTTTGGCGTCCGGCCACGAATTGTCCCCGTTCAATCTGCCCCTGCGGCCCGGCGTCCAGACCCGGGGCGGCCAGAAATTGCCCGGATTGTTTGATGATTCCCTGCCCGATGCGTGGGGCCGGCGCGTGATGCTGGAGTGGTTTCGACAGCAGGGGACCGCTGAGCACCAGGTGACGCCACTCGCGATGCTCGCCTTTGTCGGCGCCCACGGCATGGGGGCGTTGACCTATGAACCGGCACGGGATGCGGCCGAGCATCCTTGGACCACCGTATCCTTGGACGCGCTGCAAGCCGCGGCCATGCGGGCGGAGCAGGCCGGAGAAATCGACCTGAACGTGCTGGCGGGCGTCGGCTCATCTGCCGGCGGCGCCCGCCCCAAAGCATTGATCGCCCTGTCGCGGAAAGGCTCGACCCGCACGCTCGCCGGCGCCGGTGAGGTGCCGACGACCCATGACGCCTGGATCGTGAAATTCGACACCAGTCCGGACAATTCGCAGGGACCGATGGAGGAAGCCTATGCCCTGATGGCGCGGGCGGCCGGCGTCGAGATGCCCGAAACGCGGCTCCTCGAAACCAAGCAGGACGGCAAGGTGCGGCGGCATTTCGCGGTGAAGCGTTTCGACCGCGAAGGTGCGGAGCGCATCCATCATCACACCCTCGCCGCCATGCTGCACATGGGCGGCGGCGATTTGAATTACGAAACCTTCCTGCGGGTTGCGCGGCGTCTCACGCAGGACGAGGGCGAAGTCTGGCGCGCGTTCCGGCGGGCGGCGTTCAATGTGGTCGCCAGCAATCGCGACGATCATGGCAAGAACCATGGCTTTCTGTATCGGAACAGAAAGTGGCAGCTCGGACCGGCCTACGACCTTACTTTCTCCAGCGCCCAGCAGCTGCCCGAGCGGGGTATGGCGATCCTGGGCGAACGCCGGGCCGCCGGGGTGGAGCATTTGCTGGCGTTGGCCGAAAACGAAGGCCTCGCCCGCCGCCAGGCCGAAGGCATCATCGAGCAGGTGCGGGCGAGCGTTGCCCGCTGGCGAGAATTTGCAGATCAGGCGCAGGTGCCGATCCTCCAGGCGGCGGAAGTGAGTCACGCGCTTACTTCCGGACCTCGCCAACGCCAGGGGCCATCGGTTGGGTAGCCCTGGGGTTTTTCGACTTGGAACCGAATGATGGCACCTGAGGTCTGCCCCCGCCCCCATGAAACTGCTGCACGTTTCCGACCTGCATTTCCGCGCCCACTGGTTCGAGTGGGTGGCTGCCCAGGCGGGCGGATACGATGCCGTCTGCCTGTCGGGCGACTTGCTGGATATGTTCGGCACCGCGAAAACTTCCCTGCGGGCGCAGGCGAAGTGGACGCGGGACTGGTTGCGGGAATTCCCGGGCCGTTTGTTCGTCTGCTCCGGCAACCACGATTGGTGGGATAGTGACGGTGTGGTAGACACCGATGCGCATGGCGGTTGGTTGGACAAGATGGCGAGACCGGAAGTGACCGTCGACGGCCAGGGCGCCTGCTGCGGGGATTACTACATTCACTGCCACGCCTTCCGGGCTCCGCCCGTCTGGCCCCAGGCTCCGGCCGGCCGGTGGATACTGCTGCACCATGTGCCGCCGGCCTTGGCGGCCACCGGCATGGGCGGGACCGGCGGGAACGACAACGGCTGCCGCCTGCTGGCCGGAGCACTGACCACGGCGGCCCGGCCGCCGTGGATCGTGCTATCGGGCCATCTGCACAAGCCGAAATCCTGGCGAGGGCGTTGCGGCTCGTCGTGGTCGCTCAATCCAACCTTTGACGAACAGGCTGCGATCCCGAACCACATCGTCATCGAGACAAGCACCGGAACCGTGACTTGGGTCACGGAACGGGCCGGCACCTGGCCGTTGCAGATCCTCTGACCGGTCAGGGAGCAGCGCACACGCCCCCGGATGGGTGTGCGCTGTGCCGGCTGTATTTTTTCCGGCCAATGGGCACCCTGGCCCCATGCAATTGTCCCCCGCTTTTCAGGTCCGGAGCCGCGGCTCGTCCACTCGCGGAGGAACTTCCGCCTTGGTTTCAGCGTCTCCCCGGTAAGCCTCCTCTCTCATGTTACGCACCGCCACCAAGTCCAAAGCCCGCCAGAACGCGACTCGCGTAGCGAGCGGAGCCTTGGCGCCTAAAGGCCGGGTGCGGCGCAAGCAAAAGCTCCCGCCGCCTCCCGTCGAGGAAATCGTCCGCCGCTTGGAGCCGTATTGCCGCGCGCACGGGATCGTTCGGCTGGACATCTTCGGCTCCATCGCCCGCGGCGATGCCCGGCCCGGCAGTGACGTGGATCTCATCGCCACATTCCGCGAGATTCCCGGCATGCGGTATTTCAGCATGGAAAAGGATATGGGCCGGCTGCTGGGCTGCCCGGTCCATCTGCTCCTGGCGGAGGATATCGAGGAGATGACCAATCCTTACCGCAAGGGGACCATTCAGCGCGACCGGAGGACGATCTATGTCGCCTGAAGCCGGGAAGGACCAGCAGGCACCGTCCGTGGCGATTTCTCCGCAACGCCCATCGAACGGCCCGCGGATGGGAATGTGAGCCCTGAGGATGACCGGCGATGGACTATCTTGATACCCGGCGTTTCGACCGCCTGAACGACGAGGAGGTGCTGGACCGGATCGGCGCGTTGCTCGGCGTCGCCGTCGGCCGCTTCGAGGAACAACAGCAGCTGAACACGCTCGCCGGTTCGGCTGACGCGTCCGCCTTGGTGAAGCATGAGGTGGCACCTCTCGATTTGACTCAGCTCGTGACCGATCCGCTGGAACGGCAGATCATCGCGCACCTGCGCATCGCCGGCCGGGCAAATGCCCGCGAGGTGGCGACGACCCTCGGGCTGGCCGCGCCCGCCGCCGCCCAAAAACTCGCGCGACTGTGCGCCGCGGGTCTGTGCCGGGTCGAGGACCGCAGCCGCCCGGCGTGTTACCGGCTGCGGACCGAATACGGCGCGAATTAAGAGTCGTTCTCCAGCGCGGCGAAGCGCAGGAGCTGTTCGTCCGGTGAAAGCTCTGCCAGCGCCTTCATCTGGTTCAGGCTGAACCGCCGCAGTTCCGCCGGCGTGCTCAAATTGAGCAGCCGCTCCTGAATGACGGGCATCAGTTGCAGCAGCTTCATGTGATGGGTGATGGCGCCCGGCGTCAGTCCTTCGGCCGCCGCCAGGTCGATCCGTTTGAGCTTCGGCTCGGCCTCCAGCCGGCGCTGCCAAGCCCGGGCACGGTGCAGCGGGTGCTGGACCGGAACGGGCACGGGCCGCGGAGCCGCCGCGCGTTTGGACGTAAGCAGGGTCCGCGCGAAGGGACTCAGGAGCGCGACCCCACCGGCCTGACGCACCGCAACCTCGGTTTGTAGGAGGAGCGGCCGGCTCGCCGCTACGACCGGCAAGGCGCCCCGGTCGCCCGCGTCGATGACGAGCCGTTCCTCCATGCCTTCGATCAGCCGATGCACCCGCACCTTGAGCCGCAGCTCAATGTGCCGGGCGCAAGTATCCGGGGCCGGTTTGACCGCCGGTCGCACCTCGACTCGTTCGAGGAAGAGCAGCAGCAAGTCGCGCTGCTGTTCCGGCGACAAGGTCGGCATCAGTTCGCCAAATCGGGCGAGCGAGCGGCGAATCCGCTCCGGGTCGAGCGAGCGCTGTTCGCAGGCCGCGAGATCCTGCCGTGCCTGCTCGCGCTCGACGAAGAGGGTTTGCTTTTTCTGATGCAGGGCCGCGGCCTCCTGCCGGAGTTCGTCACCGAGGAAGTCGATGCCGCCGCGGGCAACCGCCTGCGCGCAGTGCCGGAGCTGCTGGGTCAGCTCGGCGAGCGTGCGGTCCAATTCGGTCAGCTTCGCCCGCAAGGGAGCCCGTTCGGCTTCGCTCCGGCGCTGAGCCTGCACGGAGGTGGTGCGCAGGACGTCCGGGTGCTGGCTGCATTCCGCTAAAAAACCGATGACGGCGGATTCGAGGGCGGAGGCCGAGACGTGCCGCACCGGGCAGCGGGCATCCCCGCGTTCCTTGTGGGCGTGGCCGCAGGTGTAGTAGCGGTAGAGCTGGCCGGAGGGGTCGCGCTTGCCGCTGGCATTCGGGATCATCGCCCGACCGCAGCATCCGCAGATCGCAATACCCTTGAGCACATGAAAATTCTTGTCCCGGGCCCGCAGCCGGCAGCGGGCCGGCTGGAGGGACTGGTTCACGGCCGCATTGGCACGTTCCCACAGCTCGGGGGAGACGATGGCCGCGTGCTGGCCGGGGTATTCGATGCCGTGCATCCGCACCCGCCCGACATAAAGGGGACGCAGGATGAGCCGCCGCAGGATGTCCGTGCGGAAGCGCTTTTCACCGATGGCCTGTTTGGTGCCGTCACGGCGCTGGCGGAGGCGCGCCCGGGTGCGGAGGCCTCGGTCATTGAGGGCATTGGCGATGTCCGTCAGCGGGACGAGCTGCGCCGCCTGCTCGTAGATGCGGCGGAGCACCGCGGCCTCCTCGGGCAGCGGCTTCAAGCCCTGCAATTCGGCATCGTAGGTGTAGCCGTAAGGCACGTTGCCCCCGGTCCACATTCCGCGCTTGGCCTGCTCCACCAGCTTCAGGTGGATTTTCTCGGAGGTATTGTCGCGCTCATACTCGTTCACGCTCATCACGATGTTGTTCTTGAGCCGACCGGACGGTGTCTCCTCGGAGAGGTCCTCGGTCGCGCTCACGAGCCGGCAGCCGTGCTTCTTGAGGAAGGCCCGGAACGGCGCCCATTCGTGGGTGCTGCGCAGCACCCGTTCGAGCTTGAAGATGAGCACCACCTTGACCTGGCCGGCTTCGATATGGTGCATCAGCGCCTGCATCCCCGGTCGGTTCAGGTTGGCCCCGGAATACGCCGCGTCGGTCAGCGTGATGAATTCGTGCCAGCCTTCCGCGGCAGCGTGCTTGTTCAGGTAGTCCCGGCACATGACCGCCTGGCTTTCGCAGGAGTCAAAGCGTCCACCCACCTGGTTGAAGGTTGAGACGCGGGCATAGATTCCGACCGGCAGCGAGCCAGTGGAAACGGACGTAGCAGAAGCTGAAATCGCAGGCATAATGAGGTTCTCCTTTTCGTCGGGAAACCGGCGGCCTGATCCGATTTGATAGCGACGTTTGACTGAGGAGAATTTTCGCAGGGCCCGCGCGAAAATCAACGGAAGGATTTTAATGGCAGCGCACACGACGCGCGCGCGCGTGCGTTTTTCGCGCTCGTTTTTCCGTGAAAAACCGAACCTCGGACAGTTCCTTTCAAACGCATCCGCTGGAGTGCCCTTTCACGTTCAGCGACTTGCGCCGATTTGAATGATCGGCCGCTTGGTTCGCAAAAATATGAAAATGGCGGAGAGGGAGGGATTCGAACCCTCGGTAACCTTGCGGCTACACATGATTTCCAATCATGCACATTCGACCACTCTGTCACCTCTCCGGACAAGCAAAGAGGGCGAATAAAGGGTGCTCCCTTGGCGCCGGTCAACGGAAATTCCTCCCCCGGCCCAATCCCGCGTTCCCTCCCCCAACCCCGCCCCACCCCGGTCCCAGGTCACAGCAACGCATCGCCATCACCGGCGGAGGCTTCGGCGGCGTGAAGTGCGCCCAGACCCTGTCCGCGCACCTGCGCGGCGGCGTTGCGGAGATGGTGCTCTTCAACAAGGAAAATCACCTCGTCTTCAGCCCGCTGCTGGCGGATGCCGTCGGCTCCTCGCTGAGTCTTGACGATGTAATCGTGCCCCTCCGCCAGCTCCTGCCGGGCGTGCAGTGCCGCACCGAGGAAGTCCGGAGCATCGATCTGGCCGGCTCATCCCTCGAATACGAGGGCCACGACGGCCAGCCGCGCACGCTCGCCTACGACCACGTCGTCGTCGCCTGCGGCACCATTTCCAACCTGAACGTTGTCCCGGGCATGGCGGACCACGCCTTCCCGCTGAAGACCGTCGGCGACGCCGCGGTCCTGCGCACCCACATTCTGTCGCAGATGGAAATGGCCGCGGTGTGCGACGATCCCGCGAAACGCCGCTGGTATCTCTCCTTCGTTGTCTTTGGCGTCGTTCGCGCCCGCCAGCTCATCACGCGCCTCCTGCAGGTCGTCCCGCCGCCCACCGGCCTGACCGTCCCGCCGCGGTCGCCGGCCTGAAGGTGGAACCCGGACTCCGGACGGGTTTCCCTCGCCAACACAAAGCGCGTCCGGAGTCCGCGCTCCACCTCTTGCCTTACCCGATTGTGCCAAACTCTGTTTGCCAAACGGCGCCACCGGCGTAGCCTCTGCCGTTCACCCTCAGGCCGATGCACGACCTCACCGACCTCTACCAATCCGTCATTCTGGACCACAACCGCCGCCCGCGGAACTACTCGGTCCTGCCCACGGCCAACCGCGTCGGCTCCGGCAACAATCCGCTGTGCGGCGACGCGATGACCGTCTATGTGAAACTCGAGGGCGACCGCATCGCCGACATCAGCTTCCAGGGCAGCGGTTGCGCCATCTCCAAGGCCAGCACCTCCCTCATGACGGTCAACCTCAAGGGCCGGACCATCGCCGAGGCCGAGGTCATCTACGCCGGCGTGCACAAGCTCGTCACCACCGGTCACGTCGCGGAGGGCGACATGTCGGACCTCGCCGCGCTCGCCGGCGTCCACCAGTTCCCCGCCCGCATCAAGTGCGCCACGCTCGGCTGGCACGCCGCCCTCAACGCCGCCAAAGGCGACGCCACCCCCGTCACGACCGAGAAGCAGAGCGACTGAAAAATTGCCGCGCATGCCTAAACCCCACACCCCGCCCTTCGGGCACCCCTCTCCCGCGGGGATCTCTGATCATCGCGGCAGCGCAATCCCCTCTCTGAAGCCGGAACAATGCAGTAGAAGCTGTGGGAGCGAGCTTGCTCGCGACTCAGGATGCACTCTGTCGCGAGCAAGCTCGCTCCCACAACCAAACCACCAAAAGGTGGTCGCCGGTTTCCACACCGGCGACAGGCGTCGGTGTGGAAACCGACGCCCACCCACTGCATCGTGCCGGCTGAGGAGGGGTGGCACACAGTGCCGGGGTGTGTCGGGAAGCTGGCTCCTGGCTCCTGGCTCCTCGCTCCTTTTTTCATGAACGCCGCCTGGAAAAACCTCCGCGCCGACTTCCCGATCCTTGACCAAAAGGTCAACGGCCATCCGCTCGTCTATCTCGACAACGCCGCCACGTCGCAGAAGCCGTCCTGCGTCATCGACGCGCTTTCCAACTATTACCGGAAGGACAACGCCAACGTCCACCGCGGCATCCACGCGCTCTCGATGCGCGCCACCTTCGCCTACGAGGCCGCCCGCGAGCGCAGCACCCGCTACCTCAACGCCGCCGAGCCGGGCGAGATCGTCTTCACCGCCGGCACGACCGACAGCATCAACCTCGTCGCCAACGCGTGGGGCGACGAAAACCTCAAGAAGGGCGACGTCATCCTGCTCACCGAGATGGAGCACCACTCCAACCTGGTGCCGTGGCAGCTGCTCGCCCGCCGCACCGGGGCGAAGCTCCGCTACCTGCCGATCGTCGCGGGCGACACCGGCCTGCTCGACCTCGCGCAGCTGCCCAAGGTGCTCACGCCCGAGGTGAAGATTTTCGCGTTCATCCACGTTTCCAACACCCTTGGCGTGATCAACCCCGCCGCCGAGCTCTGTGCCGCCGCGAAGAAGGTCGGCGCGCTCACGGTCGTCGACGCCGCCCAGAGCGCCGGCCACATGCCGCTTGATGTCCGCGCGATGGGCTGCGACTTCCTCGCCGTCTCCGGCCACAAGATGTGCGGCCCGACCGGCGTCGGCCTGCTCTACGGCCGCAAGGCCCTGCTCGACGCCATGCCGCCCTACCGCGGCGGCGGCAGCATGATCTCGAGCGTCGAATACTTTGAAAGCAAATGGGCTCCCGCCCCGGCCAAGTTCGAGGCCGGCACGCCCAACATCGCCGATGTCATCGCCCTCGCCCGCGCCATGGACTACCTCGACGACCTCGGCCGCGAGACCATCGCGGCGCACGACGAGAAACTCGCCGCCACCGCCTATGCCCGGCTCAAGGCCGAGGTGCCGGGCCTCCGCATCCTCGGCCCGGCGCACCACCGCAGCGGGGTTGTCAGCTTTGATCTCAAGGGTGTCCACGCGCACGACGTCGTGACGATGGCCGACCAGGAGGGCGTCGCCCTGCGCGGCGGCCACCATTGCAACCAGCCGCTGATGAAGAAGCTCGGCCTCACCTCGACCTCCCGCGCCAGCTTTTACCTCTACAACACCGAGGCCGAGATCGACCGGCTGGTGGCGACGTTGCAGAAGATATCCAAATTCTTCTCGGACTGAGCGTTTCTTGGCCTGGGGGCCGGTTTTTACATCAAGGGTTGCCGGTTCTTACGCAAGATATGCGGAGCCGGGCGGACCGTGTTGGGTTATCCTTTCGGCATCATGGTGTCTCCACGCTACACCGACCAATCCACTACCGTCGAACCCGCCCTCGAGCTGGTCCGCAAATACAACATACCGGGGCCGCGCTACACGTCCTACCCAACGGCGCCGCAGTTCTCGGCCGATGTCGACCGGGGCGCGCTCCTGAGTGAGATCGCCAGTGACAACCGCGACCCCGCACGTCCGCTCTCGCTGTATTTCCACGTGCCGTTCTGCGAGTCGCTCTGCTGGTATTGCGGTTGCAACACCGTGATCACGCGGCGCCGCGCCTCGGCGGGTGAATACGTCGCCCTGCTCGGCAAAGAGCTCGCGCTCACCCAGCCCCTGCTCAACACCGCGCGGCCCGTCACGCAGCTGCACTTCGGCGGCGGCACGCCCACCTTCCTGCCCCCCGAGGAGATCGACCGTCTCGGCCGCGCCATCCACTCGGTGTTCAAGTTCGCCCCCGACGCCGAGATCTCCGTCGAGATCGACCCGCGCCGCCTGACCAAGGAGCACGTCGAGGCCTACCGCCGTCTCGGCTGCAACCGCGCGTCCCTTGGCGTGCAAGACACCAACCCCGAGGTCCAGATCGCCATCCATCGCTGGCAGCCCCTTGCCCAGACCGTCCAGGCCATCAAGTGGCTCCGCGAGGCCGGCTACCAGTCCGTCAGCGTCGACCTGATCTACGGCCTGCCGCTGCAGACCCCCGAGTCCTTCACCAAGACCCTTGAGGACGTCATCGCGCTGAACCCCGACCGGCTCGCCGTCTTCAGCTACGCGCACGTCCCGTGGCTCAAGCCCGCGCAGAAGATCTTCGACGGCCGCGCACAGCTGCCCAGCACCGAGGCCAAACTCGCCATGCTCACGCTGGCGACCACCGCCCTCACCGGCGCCGGCTACGTCCACATCGGCATGGACCACTTCGCCCGGCCCGACGACGAGCTCGCCGTCGCCCACACCGAGGGCACGCTTTATCGCAATTTCCAAGGCTACACCACCCGCGCCGGCGCCTCCCTTTACGGCTTCGGCCTGTCCTCGATCTCGCAGACCGACGGCTCGTTCCGGCAGAACCACAAGGAACTCGACGCCTACCAGCAGGCGCTCGCCACCGGGGAGCTGCCGCTCGAGCGCGGCTTCCTGCTCAGCCTCGAGGACAAGAACCGCCGCGCCGTCGTGATGGACATCATGTGCCGCAGCCGCGTGGATTTCACCCTGCTCTCCAAGCGGCTTGGCTTCGACGCGGTCGCCGCCTACGCAGCCGAGGTCGCCTCCCTGGCCGACCTGGAGACCGACGGACTGGTGAAGATCGACGCCGGGGGGTTTGAAATCACTCCGATGGGCGAGCTGTTCCGCCGCATCATCGCGATGCGCTTCGACGAATACCTCGCCCGCGGCCCGCGGAAGTTTTCCAAGACCGTGTAGGTCTTGGCGGGTTAGTCATACGGTTGTTAATCCGTCGCCGTGCGAACGGCGCCATAATTGTTTGCCGCCCGCGCGGCGGTTGATTCGGCCTTTGCCGCAGGCTGGATTTGTCCTTTGCTGGCCCGTCATGGAGCCCAAACACGTGAAGCCCGCCAGCGCCGCCGCCCAGGCCATGGGCTGGGTGGACGAGAAGACCCGCGCCATTGCCCCGGCCATTCATACCGCGACGACCTACCTGCGCGACGCGGACAACCAATACCGCTCCGGCCGGGTTTACGCCCGCGCCGACAACCCGGCCTTCGACCAGGCCGAGGCGCTGCTCGCCCACCTCGAGCGCGGCGCGCAGGCGGCGCTCTTCAGCTCCGGCATGGCGGCCGCGACGGCGGTGTTCCAGTCGCTCGCCCCCGGCGACCACGTCGTCGCACCCAAGGTGATGTATTGGGCGCTGCGCAACTGGCTGCTCGGCTTCGCGACCCAGTGGGGCCTCAAGATCGAGCTGGTGGACATGCACGACACCGCAGCCCTCGCCCGCGCCGTGCAACCGGGCAAGACCAAGCTGGTCTGGATCGAGACCCCCGCCAACCCGACGTGGGTCATCACGGACATCGCCGCGGCCGCCGAGCGCGCCCACCAGGTCGGCGCGCGGCTCGCCGTTGATTCCACCACCGCGTCGCCGGTGCTCACCCAGCCGATCACGCTCGGGGCGGACCTCGTGATGCACTCCGCCACGAAATATCTCAACGGTCATTCCGATGTCGTCGCCGGCGCGCTTGTCACGGCCAAGGACGACGAGGCTTGGCAGCGCGTCAAAAAGATCCGGGCGCAACACGGCGGCGTGCCCGGCTCGCTCGACGCCTGGCTGCTGTTGCGCGGGATGCGCACGCTTTTCGTGCGCGTGCCGGCGGCCTGCCGCGGCGCGCAGAAAATCGCGGAGCATTTCGCCGGGCACCGGCGCATTGCGGCGGTGTTCTACCCGGGTCTGCCCTCGGCGGCGGGCCACGCGGTCACCGCCCGGCAGATGCACGGCGGCTTCGGCGGCATGCTGTCGCTCCGCGTCAAGGGTGGCGAGGCCGCGGCCGTCGCCACCGCGGCGCGCGTGCAGCTCTGGAAGCGCGCCACGTCGCTCGGCAGCGTCGAGAGCCTCATCGAGCATCGCGCCAGCATCGAGGGCGCCGGCAGCCCCGCGCCGGCCGACATGCTGCGGCTCTCGACCGGGTTGGAGGACACCGGCGACCTGATCGCGGACCTGGAGCAGGCGCTGGCCGGTTCCTGAGCGCCGTTCAGGGAATCTTCAGCTCTATACCGGCCTTGAGGTCGGTCTCGCTCTTCATGACGTCGCGGTTGGCCTGGTAGATGTCGCGCCACTTGGCGCGGTTGCCGTAGTATTGCTGGGCCAGCTTGTAGAGCGTGTCGCCCGGCCGGACCGTGTGCCGGCGGGCGCCCGCAGTCCGGGTGCTCGGGGTGGCCGGTGCGCCGGGCGGCGCAATCACCGGGGAATTCCGGACCGGCGTGGAGCGCACGGGTGCGACGGGGCGCGTGCGCACGGTGGGGATCGACTCGACGGGGAAATTGAAACTGCCCGGGGCGGTCGCGGCCGTCGCCGGAATCTCCGTTCCGGGCAAACCGGTCTCGGTCATGGCGCGGCCGGCCTTCAGGTCGGCGAGCTCCTGCTTGAGCATTTGGTTCTCCTGCTTGAGCCGGTCAAGCGCGGCCACGAGGTCGACGCGCACCGGCTGGTTTTCGAGCGACTGGGCGGGCAGGGTGCGGGCGAAGTCGCGCATGGCGGCGTCGATGCGCTGCTTCACCAGCGGGGCCTGCGGGCTGTTGGGGCGCAGCGCGAGGTATTTCCGAAAGTGGTAGATGGCGGAGAGCGGGTCGTTGATGTGCTGGAGGTAGAGCAACCCGACCTCGAGGTGCGACTCCGGCGCCTCGTTGCCGCGCCGGTCGATGACCTTGAGGAAGGAATTGAGCGCCTCCTGCTTGCGGCCGGTCTTGAGCAGGGCCTGGCCTTCCCGGTAGGCCGGCTCGTCCACCTCCGCCGCGGCCGAGGCCCGCTCGCTGTCGCTGCAACCCGCCGGAGCCAGCAGCAGCCCGCCCAGCAGGAGGAGCGAAAGCAGGCGGGACATGGCGGCGGCGCGGGACACGGCTGGAAATGAATTGAACGGGTCGGAGCGGGGGCTACGTTTGCGCGTGCCCCAAGCCAACACAAGTTTTTGATGCCACTGGATTCCGCCACCATTCTCGCCCAGGCCCGCCAATGCCTCGCCCTCGAGCGCGAGGCCCTCGACGCCACCGCCAAGGTGCTGAACGCCGATTTCGTGGGGGCGGTGCGCGCCGTGGAAGCGGTGGTCGCTGCCGGCCACAAGCTGATCATCTCCGGTGTCGGCAAGAACGCCCACATCGCGCAGAAACTGGCCGGCACCTTCAACAGCACCGGCGTGCCGTCGTGCTTCCTCGACCCCACCCAGGCGCTGCACGGCGACCTCGGGCTGTGCACGGCCGGCGACCTGGCCATCCTGCTCAGCAACAGCGGCGCCAGCGGCGAGATGCTGCAGTTGCTGCCCCTCTTCGAGAAATTCGGCCTGAAGACCGTGGCGCTCACGGGGGCCCCCGACAGCGAGCTGGCCCGCAGCGCCGATTACCGGCTCATCTACCGCGCGCCGCGCGAGGCCTGCCCGCTCGAACTCGCCCCCACGGCCAGCACGACGGCCGCACTCGCCCTCGGCGACGCCCTCGCCATGGTGCTGCTCGCCAGCCGCGGGCTGACCCGGGAGGATTTCGCCAAATACCACCCCGCCGGCACGCTCGGCATGACCCTGCTTCTCCGGGTGAAGGACATCATGCGGACGGGCGAAACCTGCCCGGTGCTGAAGGAGGCCAGGACCACGGTGCAGGAGGCCATCTTCGCCATGACGAAGGCCAAGGCTGGCGCCGTCGCGCTGGTGGACGCCAAGGGCAGGCTGAGCGGCATCTTCACCGACGGCGACTTCCGGCGCAGCGCGCTGAACGGCGGGGCGGGCTTCCTGCGCAAGCCGGTGAGCGGCTTCATGACGCGCGGCGGCAAGACCGTGCCGGCCGACGCCCTGGCCGTGGAGGCCCTGAAGATTTTCCAGCAGTTCAAGATTTCCGACCTCATCGCTGTCGACGCCAAGGGGAAACCCGCCGGCTACATCGACGTGCAGGATCTGCCGAAGCTGAAAATCCTCTGATGCCGGCGGTTTATGGCCGCCAGACGGCGGCTTTATAGGCGCGGCGGGACGGTGCGGCTGCTTGTCATGCGGTCGGTTTGGGCTAAGGTGCGTTCATGCCTACGCCCCCCTTCGTTTACCAAGATCCCCTGCCCCTCGGGGCCGATGACACCGAGTATCGCCTGCTGAGCAAGGACGGCGTCACGACCGCCACCTTCGACGGCAAGGAAATCCTGAAGGTCGCGCCGGAGGCGCTGGCCTACCTCGCGCGCGAGGCTTTCCACGAAACTAATTTTTTCCTGCGCGCCAAGCACCTCGAGCAGGTCGCCGCCATCCTGCGGGACCCGGAAGCCTCGGCCAACGACCGCTACGTCGCGCTCACGCTGCTCAAGAACGCCGAGATCGCGGCGCGCGGCATCCTGCCGATGTGCCAGGACACGGGCACCTGCGCCATCGTGGGCAAGAAGGGCCAGCAGGTGTGGACGGGGGCGAACGACGCCGAGCAGCTGTCCCGGGGCGTCCACGCGTGCTACACGAAGGAAAACCTCCGCTACTCGCAGGTGGCGCCGCTCGACATGTTCAAGGAGGCCAACACCGGCACCAACCTGCCGGCGCAGATCGACCTCTTCGCGACCGAGGGCGCCAAGTATGAGTTCCTGTTCGTCGCCAAGGGCGGCGGCTCGGCGAACAAGCTCTACCTCTTCCAGGAGACCAAGGCACTGCTGAACCCGAAGAGCCTTGAGAAGTTCTTCACCGAGAAGATGCAGCTGCTCGGCACGTCGGCCTGCCCGCCCTACCACCTGGTCTTCGTCATCGGCGGCACCAGCGCCGAGGCCTGCATGAAGACCGTCAAGCTCGCGACGACCAAGTATCTCGACACCCTGCCCACCAGCGGCAACGAGCACGGGCGGGCCTTCCGCGACACCGATCTGGAGGCGAAGGTGCTGAAGCTGGCGCAGTCAAGCGGCGTGGGCGCGCAGTTCGGCGGCAAGTATTTCGCCCTCGACGTGCGCGTGGTCCGGCTGCCCCGCCACGGCGCGAGCTGCCCGGTCGGCATGGGCGTATCGTGCAGCGCCGACCGCAACATCCGGGCCAAGATCACGCAGGACGGCATCTTCCTGGAGAAGATGGAACCGAACCCCGGCCGCTTCATCCCGCCGGAGCTGCGTGCGTTCAAGGACGAGAACTTTGTCCGCATCGACCTGAACCGCCCGATGAAGGACATCCGCGCGGAGCTGTCGAAGCACCCGGTGACCACCCGGGTGTCGCTTACCGGCACGATGATCGTGGCCCGCGACAGCGCACACGCGAAGCTCAAGGAGCGTCTCGACGCCGGCCAGGGGCTGCCCGACTACATCAAGAATCACCCGGTCTACTATGCCGGCCCGGCCAAGACGCCGACCGGCTACGCGTCGGGCTCGTTCGGCCCGACCACGGCCGGCCGCATGGACAGCTACGTGGACCTTTTCCAGGCGCACAGCGGCTCGCTGGTCATGCTGGCGAAGGGCAACCGCAGCAAGGCGGTGACGGACGCATGCAAGAAGCACGGCGGCTTCTACCTCGGCAGCATCGGCGGCCCGGCGGCCATCCTCGCGCAGGACAACATCACCAAGGTCGAGGTGCTCGACTATCCCGAGCTTGGCATGGAGGCGGTGTGGAAGATTGAGGTGAAGGATTTCCCGGCGTTTATCCTCGTGGACGACAAGGGCACGGACTTCTTCTTCAACATCTGCGGCATCTGCGCGCCGGAGAAATAAAAAACCCGCCGGAGGACGGCGGGCGGCGCGGTGGCGCGGTGGCCGGGGCTCAGAACTTGAGCGAGACGGCGTCGCCGCGCAGGCCGAGGCGGCTGATGCGATCGGTGATCTCGGGATCCCCGAGGCGGCGGGACAGGCGTTCACGCACGATATCCGGCGCGGTCGGCTCAGGGCTGAGCTGGCGGTCGGAGTATGAGACGAGGAGGCGGGTGCGCTTGGAGGCGTTGGTGGGCAGGGAGGCCAGGTCGGCGACCTGCAGGGAGGCGGTTTGCACGCGGGCCCGCGAACTGAGACGGTTGCCCACGACGGCGTTGACCAGCTCGGGCTCGGACTGCTCCAAGCGGGCGAGATTCGCGGCGATCGAGCGGGCGGAAGGTGTCTCCTCCGTCGGAGGCGCAACCATCCGGGGCATCTGCACCTCGGGGCTGGGCGTCTCGGCCCGCAACTCGGTCTTCAAGGCGGCAACCGCCACGCGGTCATCCAGCCGGGGGGCGGCCGGGTCGTTGCGATTCACCAAAAGGGAACTGACGGGCGCGGCGACGGCCGTGACCGTGGCGGTTGCGGGCAGATTGCCAGGGACCGCGGCGGCATCAGCCGACGGAACCGGCACCTGCGCGAGCTGAGCCGGCATGTAGTATTTGATCGAGACCAAGGTGAAAGCGAGGATGGCGGTGGCGCCGATCGGCAGGTAGGAGCGGCGGGTGAGCAGCTGGGGCAACTCCTGCCACCATGGGCGCTTTTCCAACAGGGCGCTGAGCTGCTTCTGGCGCAGTTCACGCTCAAAGTTGGACCAGAACTCCGCGGTGGGACGCTCCGCGCGCTTCAGGCGCAGGAGATCCTCAAGGGTGACTTTGGGACGTTGGGGGGAGTCGGACATGCGTGGTTCAGGAGCGAAGGTATTTGCCCAGCTCGCCTTGCAGAAACTGCTTGGCGTAGTGGAGCCGGGAGCGGACGGTGCCTTCGGAGCAGCCCATGACTTCGGCTATTTCGGAATGGCTGAGGCCGTCTATCTCAAAAAGGGTAATCACTGTTCGGTGTGGGATAGACAGCTTTTGCATCGCTTCGTTCAATTTTTGCTGAAGTTCCCGGAGGTAGACATCCCGATCCGCATCACATTTATCTGTAAGTTGTTCAAGCAGTTGGGCGTTTGTCCCGTCTTCCTGGATCTTCTCCAGACTGAAAAAGCTGCGTAACCGGTTCTTGCGGAGGTGGCTGAGGCTGGTGTTCACGGCTATCTTGTAAAGCCAAGTGAAGAACGAGCAATTACCCTGAAAGCGGTTGATGGACTGGAAGGCTTTAATGAATGTGTCCTGAGTCAGGTCCGAGGTATCCTCGCGATTGGCGGTCAGATTGTAAACGATGCCAAAGATCCGTTCCCGGTATTTGAGGATGAGCTGGTCAAAAGCGGCGACATCGCCCGCCTGCACTTTCCTCACGACCGTAAAATCCGCATCCGCCTCCTGCTGCCGCTCAGGGGAAGTTATGATGGCCTTGGTGAAAACCTTGGACAGATTCATCGGGCGAGTCGGCAGGTTAAGCTGCGGTTGAAGCCACGCAAATGCAAATTAACCCGCCGCGGGCAGCGCGGTCAATGCCGCCACCTGCCCTTGCAGCATTTCGCTCAACTGGAGCATCAGGGCCACCGGGGGAAGCTGTCGATGGGCCACCAGCACGTGCACGGCGGCGGCCAGTTCCCCGTCGATGGCACGAACCACGTCCGCAGCAATGCTCATTTCCTTCATACGCTGCTGGCTGGCCGCCAGGCCCAGCGGCTGGCCGCCCCGCAGCGCGGTGACTATCGCCGCGCGTTCCGCCGCCGGGACCCGCTCCAGCAGAAGCATCAGGGGCAGGGTGAGTTTGCCCGTCGCCAAATCGGTGCCGAGGGTCTTGCCGATGCGCTGTTCCTCCCCGACAAAGTCCACGAGGTCGTCGTAGATCTGGTAGGCGATGCCGAGGTGATGGCCGAAGCGTTCGGCGGCGTCGGCAAACCCCGGGGCGGCCCCCGACAATTTCGCGCCGAGAAAACAAGAGACCCGGAAAAGCTCGGCCGTCTTCAGGTCGATCATGCGGCGGTATTCGGCCAGCGAGATGTTGATGTCGCGGCGGCGCAGCGTCTGCATGATCTCGCCCGAGCAGACTCTGCGCGTGGATTCCGAGACCAGCCGGCAGACCTCGGGCGTGGGAAACTGTGCGGCAATGTTCAGGGCTTGCGAGAAAAGCGCGTCGCCGAGCAGCACTGCCGCGTCGGGCCCGAACTCGCGCGAGGCGGTGCGGCGGTTGCGGCGGATTTCGGCGCGGTCCATGATGTCGTCGTGCACGAGGGTGGCGAGGTGCACCATCTCCACCACGCCGGCGACGCGCACCAGGTCGTCGGACACCACGCCCTCCCCCTGCCAGCCGCTGACAAAAACCAGGGTGGGGCGCAGGCGCTTGCCCGAGGTGTCGAGGCAGTAGGCCGCCATCTGGCGGATCTCGGGCTCGAAGAGTTCCACCTGGCTGTGCATGAAGCGATCAAGCGCCGCCAGATGCGGGCTGACACGCTGGAACAAGCCGGTGAAATCCCGCGGCGGCGGGGAAGCGACGGAATGGGGCGTAGGTCCGGCCATCCGACGGAACGTAGGCGGCCAGTCTGAAATGGCTAACAAATACTGCACGCGGGCTTGCCATGGACGGGGGTGCAGGGGATTTGTCGGACATGGGACAGGACAACCCGCTGTTGCTGGCCGGCATGATTGCCGCTGCCGGCTATGTGCTCAAATTGTGGTGGAACGACTATGGCGCCGCCCGGCGGGGTGCGCCCAATGCCCGGGCTTTCCCGGGGGCGACGCCGGCCAGCGGCCGCCTGATCGCCCTCGCCACCGGCGGTGCACTCCTTCTGCTGGGCATCGAGACCGGCGGGGAACAGGCCCTGGGTCTCGCGCCGCTGCAGAGTCACATGACCGTCCTGTTTGCGGTCTATTCGCTGGCCGCCGCCTTCATCGAGGAACTGATTTTCCGGGGTTACCTTGTGGTGGAAAACCGCGGGCGGGCGGCACTGGTCGCCGGCATCGCCGGGGCGTCATTGGGTTTCGCATTGCTGCACCCGTTCCTGTGGGAGTGGCGGGACGGCGGGTTGGAGTTTCGCCCGGGGGCGAAGGGGTGGTTCAGCACGGCGATGATCTTCGCCGGTTCACTGTGGTTCTACGCGGTGCGGTTCCTGCCGGCGAATCCGAAGCGCTCCCTCCTGCCGTGCATTGCGGCGCATGGTGCCAAGAACCTCGGGGTCTTTGCCATCAAATACGCGCAGGGATTTGTGAGCGGCTGGTGGTAGACCCCGGCCCCGGGGCAAAAAAAAGACCGGCGGAAGTCAACCGCCGGTCGGAAAAACAATCGGCTGGCCGGGAGCGGCTTACTTCTTCTCCGTCTTCGGCGCGAACATGTCCGTGCCCTTGGGGGTGCGGTTGCCGGGGAGGTCCTCGCGGGTCATCCCGATGGCCTCGACCGCGCGGGGATCAAAGACATCCTCGGGCGAGGCACCGTCGGCGCTGACCGTCTTCGCCGTGATGAAGATGAGGAGGTTTGTCGCCTCGTCGTTGACGGCCTTGGAGGAGAACAGGCGGCCGAGCAGCGGGATGTCACCGAGGATCGGAACCTTGGTGCCGCCGTGGTTGATCGAGGAGGTGATAAGGCCGCCGATGCCCATGGTGTAGCCGTCCTTGAGCGAGACCTGGGTCTTGGCCTTGCGGGTGGCGATGATCGGGATCGTCGCGCCGCCGGCGCCGCCGAAGGTGGTCTGGCCGTTGGTCTGGCTGACCTCGGGCTCGAGCACCAGCTTGATGACCCCGCGGCCGTTCACCTGCGGGGTGACCTTGAGGATGACGCCGATGGGCTTGTATTCAAAGCCGGCGACCTCGAAGGTGCCGCGCTCCGAGTTGTAATTGTATCTCGGAATCGGGAACTCCTGGCCGATGTTCAGGATCGCCTCGGTGTTGTTGAGCGTCACGACCGTGGGGTTGGAGACGATCTTGGTGTTGTTCTGGGTCTTGAGGGCGGAGATGATGACGTTGAAATCCGAGGCGGAGAACACTGCCGTGGCCACGCGCGAGGTGCCACCGGTGTTGGTGAGACCGGCCAGGGTATTGACCGCATTGGTGATGGAATTGCTCACCGTGTTCGCGATACCGCTCGTGAGGGTGGTGTTGTTCGAACCCGTGACGGTGTTGTTGGTGCTGCTCGTCGTGCCGTTCGTGTTATTTCCAGTGAAAGTATTGAAAGCGGTCGCCTTGGCGGGCACGCCGGGGACCGCGGCCACCGCTGCCGACACGAGAGTAATGGGAGGACCCGGATCAGTTATGGCGGGTGTTCCGGGTATGGCGGCAACAGCCGGCACAAAGTTCGCCTGTTGAGTTGTTGCCGCAACGTTGGCGGGCAGGCCACTCACCACGCCGGTATTCAGATTGATCGTGGTCGGGAAACCAGAGTTCGGGTCAACCCCGGTGACATAGGTTGTGTTGCTGCCAAGTGTGCTGTTTGCCGT